>WBZP01001068.1_pt1 | contig 35017 bp, 36 predicted proteins | sample 5204301 | NCBI WGS metagenome assembly WBZP01 (sample SAMN12412401, study PRJNA552823) | activated sludge metagenome | isolation source: activated sludge from nitrification reactor of wastewater treatment plant... | place: USA: Pennsylvania | collected 2017 | reverse complement strand
ACGACGGGGCCGTACGGGCGGGCAGCGACGTGCGAGGAGCCGGGGCGCTCGGGCAGCTCAGACGTGTGCCCACTCGTGGACGGGGACGTTTGAGTGCATGCGCTCGACGTACTCCTGGGTCATGAGCCGCAGCGCCTCGGGGCGGTCGGCGCCGCGGGCCTCGAAGGCGCGGACGGCGTCGACCTGCCAGGTGGCGCCGTTGCGGCCGGTGAGGCAGCGGCCCTCGACGATGCCGAGCAGCCGCTCGCGGATCTCGTCGTCGACGCCCCACTCGTGCAGGCCCTGGTGCGCGAGCGGCAGCAGCCGTCGCAGGGTGAGCTCGGTGACGGCGACGGGCCCGAGGCCGGGCCAGAAGACCTGCGCGTCGATGCCCATCATCGCGGCGTCGGTGAAGTTCTCCTCGGCGGCCTGGAACGACATCTGCGACCACACCGGCCGGTCGGCCAGCGCCAGCGCGCGCAGCGCCCCGAAGTAGAACGCGCCGTTCGCGAGGATGTCGGTGACCGTCGGGCCTGCGGGCAGCACGCGGTTCTCGACGCGCAGGTGCGGACGGCCCTGGGCGACGTCGTAGACCGGCCGGTTCCAGCGCCAGATGGTGCCGTTGTGCAGCCGCAGCTCGTGCAGCGACGGCGTGCCGCCGGCGTCGAGCACGGCGACCGGGTCCTCGTCGTCGAGGATCGGCAGCAGCGCGGGGAAGTAGCGCAGGTTCTCCTCGAACAGGTCGAACACGCTGGTGATCCAGCGCTCGCCGAACCACACGCGCGGGCGCACACCCTGCGCCTGCAGCTCGGTGGGACGCGTGTCGGTGGCTTGCTGGAACAGCGCGATGCGCGTCTCGTTCCAGAGGTGACGACCGAGGAAGTACGGCGAGTTCGCACCGAGCGCGACCTGCACCGACGACAGGCACTGCGCGGCGTTCCAGTACTGCGCGAACTCGTCCGGGCTCACCTGCAGGTGGAACTGGACGCTGGTGCACGCGGCCTCGGGGATGATCGAGTCGCTGAACACCGACAGCGTCTCCGGGCCGCGGATGTCGATCTGCAGGTCCTCCCCGCGCGCGAGCAGCAGCTGCTCGTCGAGCAGCGAGTATCGCGGGTTGTTCGACAGGGAGTCGGGCTGCATGTGCTCGTCGGCGAGGGTCGGCAGGATGCCGATCATCACCAGCCGCGCGTCGACCTCGTTGGCGAGCTTCTCGGCCTTGTTGAGCTCGGCGCGCACCTCCTGCTCGTACTGCGTGGCACCGTCGCCGTCGAGGCTCTTGGGAGGGATGTTGATCTCGAGGTTGAACCGGCCGAGCTCCTGCACGAACGACGGGTCGTCGATGTGGTCGAGGACCTCCTGGTTGCGCAGCGCCGGTCGGCCGTCGGGATCGACGAGGTTGAGCTCGACCTCCATGCCGGTGAGCGGCCGGTCGAAGTCGAAGAGCGACTCCGCGAGCATGCGGGCGAACACGTCGAGGCAGCGGTGCACCTTGTCCCGGTACCGCTGACGGTCCTCGCGCGTGAACGTTCGGCTGGCGACGTCCTCTCCCACGGGGCAAGCCTGGCGGCTCGACCTGCCAGGTTTCAGGCGTTCGCGCAGGCTGGTCCGCTCTCCGGGTGAGACGCGCAGCACGCCGGGGAACCTCCGGACGCACGTCGGCACGGATGGCAGGGTGGGCGGATGACCGAGGTGATCGAGCCGCGCGAGGTGCCGCTGGGCGGCCCGCGAGCGATGACCGTGCGGCGCACGCTGCCGCAGAAGCAGCGCTCGCTGGTCGGCGCCTGGTGCTTCGTCGACCACTACGGGCCCGACGACGTCGCCGACACCGGCGGCATGGTCGTGCCCCCGCACCCCCACACCGGGCTGCAGACCGTGAGCTGGTTGTTCGAGGGCGAGGTCGAGCACCGCGACTCCACCGGTGCGCACGCGCTGGTGCGCCCCGGCGAGGTCAACCTCATGACGGCGGGGCACGGCATCGCGCACTCGGAGGTCTCGACGCCGAGCACGACGCGGCTGCACGGCGTCCAGCTGTGGGTCGCCCTCCCCGACGCGCACCGCGAGACGGCACCCGGCTTCGAGCACCACGTGCCCGACGTCGTCAGCCTCGACGGCGCCGACGTGCGCGCCTTCGTCGGCGCCTACGCCGGCAGCACGTCGCCGGTGCGTACCTTCTCGCCGCTCCTCGGCGCCGAGATCGCGCTGCACGGCGACGCGCCCGTGCGCCTCGGGCTCGATCCCGCCTTCGAGCACGCGCTGCTCGTCGACGGCGGCGACGTCGAGATCGACGGCACGCTCCTGGCCCACGGCCAGCTCGGCTGCCTCGACCCCGGACGCACCGGCACCACGGTGCGCGGCAGCGCCGACGTACGGCTGGTCCTCCTCGGCGGCACGCCGTTCGGCGAGGAGATCGTCATGTGGTGGAACTTCGTCGGCCGCAGCCACGACGACGTCGCGGAGCAGCGGGCTGCGTGGCAGGCGCGATCGGCGCGCTTCGGAGAGGTGCCCGGGTACGTCGGCGACCCGTCGTGGCTCCCCGCGCCCGAGCTGCCGAACGTCCGGCTGCGCCCGCGCGGGAACCCCTGAGCCGGGCTCGCGCGGCCGCTGCCCGTCAGCCCGAGAGAGGTGATCCTCACCCCAGGAGGCACGTCTGCCGACACACAGAGCGACCCGCGGCGCCGTCGACCAGGACTCGACGGCGCCGAGGCCGTCTCCGGCCCTCCTCGGGGATCAGCCCCGGTCCGGCTCCGGGTCCGTGACGTCGGCGACCGTCGCGCCGATCCGCTCGAGCAGCGCGAGGGCGTCGACGCCGATCGCGACGTCGTGGACGCCGCTCCCCAGCGTGACCTCGCCCCGCGAGGCGAGCACGACGTCGGCCACCACCGGCCACGACCGGCTCGATCCGAGCGGCGTGATGGTGCCCCGTTCGAAGCCGGTCGCGGCGAACGCCTCGTCGGCAGGCGGCATCGACATCCGGGAGACCCCGAGGAGCCCGCGCAGCTTCGGCCACGAGATCGCCCGCCCGCCCGGGACGAGCACGAACAGGTAGTCGTCGTCGCCGCGGCGCACCACGAGCGTCTTGACGACGTCGACGACGTCGACCCCGCGTGCTGCCGCAGCCTCGGCAAGCGACCGGACCGGGGCGTCGTGGGTGATGACGCGGTAGGGGAGCTCGAGCTCCTCGAGGGCGGCGACGACGGAAGCAGCGGGCTCGGCCATGCGGTCATCCTGTCAGCCGGGGGGATGGCGCCCGGGTGCTGTTCAGGCCGGCCCTGCTCAGGCCGGCAGGGCGTCGAGGGCGACCGCGAGCGCCGCGCCGAGGTGGGCGCGCAGCACGGCGCCCCGGTCCGCGAGGTCGCGCTGGCGGCGCACGTACTCCGCCCGTCCCTCGGGGGTCTCGATGCGCACCGGCTCGCGGCCGAACGAGGAGAGGTCGTACGGCGCGGCGTCCATGTCGAGGACGCGGGCGTCGAGCGCGAGGGCGAAGCAGTCGGCGACGAGGTCGCTGCCGACGAGCGCGGCGTACTTGGCCGACCACTTGTAGAGGTCCATCGTCGCGTGCAGGCAGCCGGGCTGGTCGAGGTTCGGCTGCGTCGCGCGCGTGGGTGCGATCTCGTTGAGCGGCACGGCATCCGGCGTGAAGAAGCGGTACGCGTCGTAGTGCGTGCAGCGCAGACCCTGCTCGTCCACGACGGCGCGGATCTCCTCGGGCGTCAGGCGCAGCGGCACGTACTCGTGCCGGATCTCCTCCTGCTCGAGGCCGTAGACCATCGCCCACTCGTGCAGGCCGAAGCAGCCCCAGCGCCCGGGCCGTTCCGCCGTCCTGCGTACCAGTCCTTCGACCCAGGCGAGGCCGTCGCGCCGGTGCGCGAACCGCGCGACGTCGACCGTGGCGACGTCACGACCCTCGACGTCGACCACGTGGTAGGCCGGGTCCTCGCCGAGCGGCTCGGCGTCGAGCAGCCCGACGCCGAGGCCCGCGTGCCAGCGCCGCAGCTGTCCGGGACGGGTCGGGTAGTACTCGAAGAGGAAGTCCTCGACCGGGTGCCGCTCACCGCGCGCGGCGCGCTGCAGGCGTCCCGCCGTCCACGCGTCGACACGCGCCGCATGCGCCTCGGCGCGCGGCTCCCACTCCTCGCGCGCGAGCACGACGAGCGAGGCGGTCACGGCGGCCACCCGCCCATTCTCGCGCCCGTCCGACCCTGCTCCTGCACCGGTCCGCGCAACGAACGGGGGCCCGGCCGCTGCTGCGACCGGGCCCTCGACGTACGCCGTGACTAGCTCCAGGGTGCCTCGCCGTTGCGGACCTGGCCGTCGACGTGGAGCAGCGCGTCCTTCACGATGCCGAGCATCGTCGAGACGGTCTCCATGTCGGCGATCAGCGGCGGCGAGAGCTGGATGACCGGCTGGTCGCGGTCGTCGAGGCGGCAGAGCAGCCCGCGCGACGCCATCTGCCCCGACAGCGCGTCGCGCAGCATCCAGTTGGCCTCGTCCTGCGAGAACGGCTCCGCCGTCGCCTTGTCCTTGACGACCTCGAGCGCCCAGAAGTGTCCGCAGCCGCGGACGTCGCCGACGAACGGCAGGTCGCGGAAACCCTCGAGGATCGCGCCGATCTGCGGCTCGTTGGCCTGCACGTTCTCGATGACGCCATCGCGCTCGATGATGTCGAGAACGCTGAGGCCGATCGCGGTCGACAGCGGGTGCCCGCTCCACGTGTTGCCGTGGGCGAACATCGCACGGCCGGACGTGAACGGCTCGGCGACCCGGTCGCGGACGATGACGCCGCCCAGCGGCGCGTGTCCGGCGGTGACGCCCTTCGCGAACGTGATCATGTCGGGCTTGGCGTCGAAGCGGAGCGACGCGAACCAGTCGCCCACGCGGCCGAACCCGGTGATGACCTCGTCGGCGACGAGGAGGATGCCGTACTTGTCGCAGATCTCGCGCAGCCCCTGCCAGTAGCCGGCGGGGGGCATGTACGAGCCACCGGAGTTCTGCACCGGCTCCGCGATGAGCATCGCGATCGTCTCGGGGCCCTCGAACTCCAGCGCGGCCTCGAGGTCGTCGAGCAGCCACTGGGTGAACGCGGCCTCGTCGCCGGCGAGGTGGTGGCGGTAGGAGTTGGTGTTCGCCACGTGGTTGGTCGGGACGGCGAGCGGCTCGAACGGAGCACGCGCGAAGGCGTAGCCGGTGAAGGACAGCGCCCCCATCGTCGTGCCGTGGTAGGCGTAGCGGCGCGCGATGGCCTTGCGGCGGTCCTGGCCGTTGGCCTGGTGCCACTGGCGCGCGAGCTTCCACGCCGACTCGACAGCCTCGCTGCCGGAGTTGGTGAAGAAGACGTGCTCCATGCCCTCGGGGGCCTTGGACGCCAGGCGGGTCGCGAGCGCGATCGCCGACGGGTGCGCCACGGTCCACGTCGGGGTGTAGACCAGGTCGGCCATCTGCGCCGCCGCGGCGGCGGCGATCTCCGAGCCGTAGGAGTGGCCGAGGTTCGTGCAGAACAGGCCGGAGAGCCCGTCGATGAACCGTCGGCCGTGCACGTCCTCGACGTAGCAGCCCTCGCCACGGACGAAGACCGGCATCTCGTCGCTCTCGTACCGCGACATGTCGGTGAAGTTGAAGAGCATGTGCGCCTTGAGGTCGCGCTGGAGCGCGGCCGGGTCGTAGACCCGCGGGGCACTGATCAGGGGACTGTCGGTGGTGTGCGTGGCCGTCATGGCCATTCCTCGCATCCGTCGCCGATCCCGTCAGGGACCATCCTGAACATCCGTTCAGGATGTCAGGCAGAGTACGGGGCGCACGTGCGGGCCTGTCAAGGCGCCCGCGGAGCGGTCATGACAGGGATCAGGCCCTCCGGCGGCCCTTCGGGCGACGGGCCGGCAGCAGCTCGGCGGGGTCGAGCGCCAGCTCGAGGGCGGCGCCGGTGAGCCAGAGCTCGGTCATCCGAGCCGCGGAGATGTCGGGGTCGCGCAGCGACACCTGGACGGCGAGCCCGTCCATGAGGGAGGCCAGCCGCGCCACTGTGGCGTCCGGGTCGGCACAGGAGAAGACGCCCTCCCACACGCCCTCGTCGACCACTGCGCGGACGGTCTGCTTCCAGCGCGCGTCCAGCGCCCGGGCCAGCGCGCGGGCCTGGCCGTCGTGCAGCGCCCGGACCCACACCTCCATCCACAGCGCCCACGACCCGACCGCGGGGCCGGTCTCGCAGGCCAGGGTGCCCAGCGTGCGCAGCTGCTCCACCGCTCCGGCGTCCGGGTCGGTCGCGCTCGATAGCTCGGCGTAGAAGGCGTCCTCGACCGAGCCCAGCGCCTCCGCGAGCGCGCCGTCGAGCGTGCCGAAGTGGTAGACGACGAGGGCCGGCGAGGTGCCGGCGGCAGACGCCACGTCGGCGATCCGCGCGCCGGCGAAGCCCTTCTCGGTGAGCACGTCGACGGCGGCCGCGAGGATGCGGCGACGGCGCTCCTCGGGATCCTTCGGGGCGAGCGACGAGCGGGCGGGCACTGCGCCTCCAGCGGCCGGCAGCGGCGGACGTGCGGACGCCGCACATCCTCGCAGGGTGCGACCATGGCCGGGTGACCGACGACCCTGCTGCGCCCGAGCCGGCGCGCGTGCGCCCGGTGATCGACGTCGACCTCGTGCCGGAGCAGACCTCCGACGACACCGACGCCGGCTGGGGCGCCGAGTCGCGCACGGAGACCGATCCGGCCGCCGTGCTGCGCCGCTACCTCGACGAGAAGCCCCCGCACCACGGCGACTGAGCGCCGCGGGGCGGGGGCTTCCGCGTCGTAGGTGACGTTCCTGGATCAGGCCTTGTTCTGGAGGGCGTCGCGGATCTCGCGCAGCAGCGTGATCTCCTCGGCCTCGGCCTCCTCGGCCGCGGAGGGGCCGTACTTCTCGCGGGCCTTGGTCACCGGGACGATGAGGATGAAGTAGACGACGGCGGCGATCAGGATGAAGTTCACGATCGCGGTGAGCACGACGCCGATGCTGAAGTTCGCGTTGTTGATCGTGAAGTTGCCGAGATCGTCGAGGTTCGGCTTGCCGAAGATCGCCGCGATGAGCGGGTTCACGATCCCTTCGACGAACTTGCCGACGACCGCGGTGAACGCAGCGCCGATCACGACGGCGACCGCGAGGTCGAGGACGTTGCCGCGCATGAGGAAGTCGCGGAATCCCTTGAGCATGATGCCTCCAGGTGGGCGGGGGGGAGCTCGACCCTAGCGAGAGGCGAGCGCCCCGCGGGGCGGCTCAGCGGTTTCTTCCCGCTCTCCAGAACACGCCGACCCGTCCCTCCGCCTCGGCGCGCTGCAGCGCGAGGGCGGCCGACGGGGTCGCGGCCACGACCGCCAGCGACCCGGTCGACGTGGCCGGCGACGTGCCGAGCACCGACGACGACGTCGCGCTGCGCGGGACGACGAGCACCCGCACGCCCGTCGCGACGACCTCGGCCGACCCGTCGTGCGCCGCGACGAGGTCGACGACGTCGCCCGGCTGCAGCAGCGTCACGACGCCGTCGTCGGCCAGTCGCACGGGTACGGCGACCAGCCCGGGGCCGAGCGCGGCGAGCAGCTGCTCGCCGACGACATCGCGCTCGCGCACCGGCTCACCGGTCCGGACAGGTGCTGCGACCAGCCGGCCGCGCAGCGCGGCGGCGTCGCGCACGGCGTCGACCGGCAGGCCGGGATCGGGGAGGGCGACGACGTCGAGATCGGCGTCGGTGAGCGCGGTGCCCGGGAGCAGGTCGGCCCGCGCGACGACGACCGCCGTGGTGCTCGCGGCGGGCGGCCGCACCGCGCTCGCGAGCCCGCCGACCACGACCGCGGCGAGCAGGGCCACGAGCACGCGGCGGTAGCGACGGATCCGCCGCCACCAGCGCGGTGGACGACCGGGGACGGGCTCGGGACGAGGAGGGCGCAGCACCCGCGCACGCTAGGCACCCGCCGACCGCCGCCGTCGCCCCCGTCCACAGCACCCGCCCGCCTGCGACGTCACTGCCGCAACGCGCGGTTTCCGCGACGTCACTGCCGGAATGCACGGTTTCCGCGACGTCACTGCCGCAACGCACGGGTTCTCGGCCGGAAACCGTGCATTCGGGCAGTGACGTGGGAAGGGAGGCGAGGGGAGCGGCTGGTCGAGCGGCCGGAGAGGGGAGGGGAGGGGAGGGGCGCTGGGTCAGGCGGCGGAGCCGCTGGTGCCCGAGCCGCTGGAGCTGCCCGAGCCGCCCGAGCTGCCCGAGCCGCTGGACGACGAGCCGCCGGCCGGGGTCGCGGCCGGGGTCGACGAGGTGCTCGTGGAGCTGTCGCTCGACGACGACGAGCTGCTCGACGAGCCGGCGGAGGAGCCCACGGTCGAGGACGAGCCGGAGCGGCTGTCGGTGCGGTAGAAGCCCGAGCCCTTGAACACGATGCCCACGGCGTTGAACAGCTTGCGCAGCCGGCCGCCGCAGGTGGGGCACTCGGTGAGGGAGTCGTCGGTGAACGCCTGCACGACCTCCAGCGCCTCGCCGCAGTCGGTGCACTGGTACTGGTACGTGGGCACGGCGTCTCCTTCGGGCGCGTCGTCAGGTGGTGCTGCGGGCGGTCGGCGGTTGGCACTCGCCGACGTCGAGTGCCAATGATGCCAAATCTGCGCCGTCGCGGCCAACCCGCCGGTCAGCCCACCGTCTCCACGGGGGAGGGCGGGAGGGTGCCATCGTCCGCGGCGCGGCGGTCGCCGAGGTGGCGGCGTACGGCGAGGAGCGTCGGCGCGAGGACCCCGACGATCACCAGGACGCCGCCGACGAGGTCGCCGACCTCGGGCCGCTCGCCGAGCAGGATCCCGGCCGACAGGAACCCGGCGACCGGCACGAGCATCGAGAACGGCGCGACGCTCGACGACGGGTTGCGCGACATCAGCAGCGACCACAGCGACGTGCCGATCACGGTGCTGATGAGGACGGTGTACGCGAGCCCGACCCAGGCCGGCAGCGCCGCGGCCGTGAAGGACGACGACAGCGAGCTCTCGATGCGCGCCGGTCCCTCGACGACCAGCGACAGCAGCAGCAGCGGCACCGGCGGGATCACGGTCATCCACATCATGAAGGCGAACGGCTGCGACGGCCGTGCCTCGCGCGCGCCGATGTTGCCGATCGCCCAGCCCATCGCGCCGGCCAGCACCAGCAGCACCGGGACCAGCTGCGCCTGCAGCCCGCGCGTCACCGCGATCACGGTGAAGCCGGTGACGGCGACCGCGATGCCCGTCAGCCGCACGGCCCCAGGTCGCTCCTTCAGGAAGAGTGCGGCGAGCAGGACGGTGAACGGCGCCGAGGCCTGCAGCACCAGCGATGCGAGACCCGCCGGCATCCCGGCCGCCATGCCGGCGTAGAGGAAGACGAACTGCAGGATCCCGAAGCCGACGCCGTAGAGCACCAGCCAGCGCACCGGCACCTGCGGGCGCCTCACGAACAGCAGCGCCGGCACCGCGAGGAGCGCGAAGCGCAACGAGGCGAGGAAGAACGGCGGGAACTGCTCGAGCGACGCGTGGATCGCCACGAAGTTCACGCCCCAGAGGACGGCGACCACGCAGGCGAGGGCGGTGTCGCGTCGGGACATGCGGGTCATCGTCACCTGTCGACGACGAGCGCGTCCAACGACATGCGCGCAACGGCGCGGCGGTGACGTCCACCGAGGGTTCACCTGCCCGCAACACGCTCAGAACAGTCCGGTGACGTCGGCGGCGCACGGTGGAGGCGTCCCTGACGGACGGTCCCGCGCAGCTGCGCGAGGCCCGAGCCATGAGAGGAGGACGGCATGACGAACTACCCGACCGGGGTGCTCGAGGGCCTCTCCCCCGAGCAGCTCGCCGACTACTACGCGACCTGGGAACGCCTGCGCGACAACGCGTTCAGCGAATCCGAGAAGCACGAGATCGACGAGATCTTCTCGCGCGTGGCCTGACCGCCGCCGTGCCGACGGGCCCCTGCCGACATCGGCCGGGGCCCGTTTCGTCGTGCCGGTGCCACAGGCGGGTAAGGGTCGCCTCTGTGACGGACCAGATACTGGTCAGATATTGAAACTTGAACTAGACGGCGTAGGTTCGTCCCTGTCGGAACAGAACACCGGAACCACGAAAGACCAAGGGGCTCATCATGAAGCGCAGGACTCTCGACTACACGCTCGCCACCATCGGTGCGGTCATGGCCGTCGTGCTCGGCATCGGCGGGGCGCTGCTGCTGTACGCCGCGAACTTCACCAACTCCACGATCAGCGACCAGCTCTCCGCCCAGCACATCGCCTTCCCGCCGGCGTCGGCGCTCCCGGTCGCCGAGTACGGCGAGACCGTGAACGGCTACGCCGGGCAGGACGTCACCAACGGCGCCCAGGCCAAGGCCTACAGCGACATGATCGCCGTCCACCTGAGCAAGGTCGCCGGCGGCAAGACCTACTCCCAGGTGTCGGAGGAGTGGATCGCCTCGAACGAGGACCCGACCAAGCGCGACCCGGCCCTCGGCGCCCAGCGCCAGACCCTGTTCATGGGTGAGACGCTCCGCGGCCTGCTCCTCAACGTCTACGCCTTCTCGATCTTCGGCGCGATCGCCTTCCTCGCCGGCTGGGTCGCCCTCGCCGCCGCCGTGGTGATGACCGTCCTCGCGATCGTCGGCTTCGTCCACGGCCACAAGGTCAGCAGGGACGTCCTCGTCGGAGCCCCGGAGCGGGAGACGATCACCGTCTGACGCCTCACCTCCACGACGGGACGACGACGGCCCCGGTGCTCCAGGCACCGGGGCCGTCGCACGTCCGTCCCCTAGGGTCGTGGCCATGCGGGAGCGTGCACAGTGACGGCCGGGACCGTCGAGGCGGTCGGCCTCGGGAAGTCCTACGGCTCGACCCGGGCGGTCGACGAGCTCAGCTTCGTGCTGCAGCCCGGCGTCGTCACCGGGTTCCTCGGCCCCAACGGCTCGGGCAAGTCGACGACGATGCGGCTGATGCTCGGGCTCGACCGCGGCGACGGCTCGACCCTGTGGGACGGGAAGCCGCTCGTCGACCACGAGCACGTCACACGTGTCGTCGGCGCGCACCTCGACGCGAAGTTCTTCCACCCGTCGCGCAGCGCCCGCAACCACCTGCGGATGCTGGCGACCGAGGCGCGCGTGCCCGCCTCGCGCATCGACGAGGTGATCCGGCTCGTCGGCCTCGACGGCGTCGCGAAGAAGCGTCCCGGCGGCTACTCCCTCGGCATGGGCCAGCGCCTCGGTCTCGCCGGCGCGATCCTCGCCCAGCCGAAGGTCCTGCTCCTCGACGAGCCGGCCAACGGGCTCGACCCGCAGTCGATCCAGTGGCTGCGCGACTTCCTCCGGCACTACGCCTCGCTGGGCAACGTCGTCTTCGTCTCGAGCCACCTGCTCTCCGAGATGCAGCTGATGGCCGACCAGCTCGTCGTCATCGCGGCCGGCCGCATGGTCGCCGACGAGAGCCTCGACGCGTTCGTCTCTCGCAGCACGCGCAACGACGTGCTCGTGCGCTGCACCGACCGCGACACCCTGCTCGCGGCTCTCGCCGCCGCCGGGCTCGTGGCGGTGGCCGAGGGCGACGACGGCCTGGCCGTCACGACTCCCGACACCGACCGCGTCGGCGACGTCGCCTTCCGCGCCGGCGTCGGCATCCGCGAGCTCACCCGGCGCACCGCGAGCCTCGAGGAGGCGTTCCTCGAGCTGACGAGCGGGTCGCAGCAGTTCGCCGTCGGCGCGGGCGACGACTCGATGCCGGGCGGTGCCGCGTGATCGCCGCGCTGCGCTACGAGTGGGTCCGCGTCACGACCATCCGGTCCACGCGGATCGCGCTGATCATCACGCTGCTCGGCGCCGGCCTGCTCGGCTGGCTGGCGTCGACGCCGACGTACTCGAACGTCGACGAGTTCGGCAACCCGGTGGGACCGCCCACGGTCGGGTGGTGGGACGCGTTCGCGCAGCCGCTGCTGTTCACCGCGATCCTCGTCGCCGTCGTCGCCTCGCAGAACATCGGGCAGGAGTACCGCTTCGGCCTGATCCGCCTCACCCTCACCGCGTTCCCGCAGCGGCCCCGGATGGTCAGCGCCAAGCTGCTCTCCGTCGTGGTCACCGGCCTCGTCTTCGGAGTGGTCTCCTACGCCGCGAGCTGGATCGGCGTGACGGTCCGCGGCTACCCGACGCCGCCGCCGGAGGCGACGCCGGTCGACTCCACGTTCCTCCTGCGGGGCCTCGTCTTCCTCGTGCTGTGGGGGCTCTCCGCGTGGGCGCTCGCGGGCCTGACCCGGCAGACAGCGATCGGCATCGCCGTCCCCGTCGTGTCCGGCTTTATCGTCGAGCAGATCGTGGGCGGCCTGCTCAACGAGCGCGCCCCGTGGCTGCAGGACATCCTCCCGTGGTCGACGGCCGGCCGGTGGTTCTCCACGGTGCCGCCGCCCGTGGAGGGCCTGCCCGAGCAGCACTGGCCGCCGGTGGGCTGGGCCGCGCTCGGCATCTTCGCGGTGTGGGTCGTCGTCCTCGTCGTCCTCGAGGTCGTCGCGTTCCTGCGCCGCGACGCCTGACGCCTTACGCCGGTGGCTAGGCTCGCCGCGTGAGCACGGTGCGCGGCGACGAGCTCGCCGCCGTTGCCGTCGGCGGCGTGGTGGGTGCGCTCGCCCGCGCGTGGATCTCGCTCACGGTCCCGCACACCGACCCGGTCGCGTGGCCGTGGGCCACCTTCGTCACGAACCTGCTCGGCTGCTTCGTGCTCGGTGTCGTGCTCGACTGGGTCGACAGCCGGCACTCCGCCTGGCTGGTCCCGCACCCCCGCCGGGCTCGGCTCGCGCGACCGCTGCTGGCCAGCGGCGTCCTCGGCGGCTTCACGACGTTCTCCACCTTCTCGGTCGAGGCGGTGGGGATGGCGCGGTGGGGCAACGCGCCGGGCGCTCTTGCCTACGCCGTGTCCAGCGTCGTGCTCGGCGTCGCGCTCGTGGCGCTCGGCCGCGTGCTCGGGTCGGCGGTGTTCGGTTCCGCGCCGTACGACCTCGAGGAGGACGAGGAGCTGTGAGCGCCGCGACCGTCCTGCTCGTCGCCCTCGGCGCCGCCGTCGGCGCGCCGGTCCGCTTCGCCGTCGAGCGCCGCCTCGCGTCGGCGTACCCGTGGGGGACGTTCGCCGTGAACCTCGTGGGGTCCGCGATCCTCGGAGGGCTTCTCGGGCTGCTGCACGGGGAGGGCCAGGCGACGTCGTGGGTGCTCACCCTGGTCGGCGTCGGCTTCTGCGGGTCGCTCACGACGTTCGGCGGGTACGCCGCGCAGGTCCTCGACTTCGTCGTCGCGCCGCGCTCCACCCGTCCTGCGGTGCGCCTCGGCCACGCGCTGGAGTACGCCGCGGCGTCGGTGCTGGCCTGCGTCGCCGTGGCGCTGGTGGCCTACCTCGGCGCGGTCGCGCTGTCGGGCGGCGCAGGCTGACGCGCGCTTAGGGTGTGCGCCGTGCGCACCTTCGGCAAGGTCCTGGCCGTCCTCGGCATCGTCGTGCTGCTGCTCGTCGTGACAGGCGTGACCTTCGCCGCGTGGACGGTCCACCGGTCGTTCCCGCAGACGAGCGGCACGGTGACCCTGCAGGGCCTCACCGGCAACGTCGACGTCTACCGCAACGACCGCGGCATCCCGGACCTCTACGCCGACTCGCCGGCCGACCTGTTCTTCGCCCAGGGGTACGTGCACGCCCAGGACCGCTTCTGGGAGATGGACTTCCGCCGCCACATCACCGCGGGGCGGCTCTCGGAGCTGTTCGGGAGGTCGCAGCTCGACACCGACACGTTCCTGCGGATCTCGGGCTGGCGACGGGTCGCCGAGCAGGAGTACGCGCTGCTCTCGCCGAGCACGCGCCAGAACCTCGACGACTACGCGAAGGGCGTCAACTCCTACCTCGCCGACCACTCCGGCGCGGCGGCGAGCCTGGAGTACGCCGTGCTCGGGCTGCAGAACCCGTCGTACACGATCGAGCCCTGGACGCCGGTCGACTCGCTGGCCTGGCTCAAGGCGATGGCCTGGGACCTGCGCGGCAACATGCAGGAGGAGATCGAGCGCTCGATCGTCAGCGCGAAGGTCGGCACGGCACGGACGGCGCAGATCTTCCCGGCGTACCCCTATAGCGACCACAGCCCGATCGTCACGCAGGGCGCTGTCGTCGACGGCCGCTGGTCGCAGGACGCGAGCCCTCCGATCCTTGGGGTCGCTGCCCGCACGCCGCACGTGCCGGTCGCCGCCGACGACGTCCTCGCGCGCACGCACACCGTCCTGGCATCGCTCGACGGCGTCCTCGGGCCGAACGGCCCCGGCATCGGGTCGAACTCGTGGGTCGTCGAGGGCACCAAGACGTCGACGGGCAAGCCGCTCCTCGCCAACGACCCGCACCTCGGGCCGTCGATGCCGAGCATCTGGTACCAGATGGGCCTGCACTGCCGCACGGTCTCGTCGGCGTGCCCCTACGACGTCGCCGGGTTCACCTTCTCCGGGCTGCCCGGCGTCGTCATCGGTCACAACCAGACGATCGGCTGGGGCTTCACCAACCTCGGGCCCGACGTCACCGACCTCTACCTCGAGAAGGTCGACGGCGACGGCTACCAGGTCGGCGACGCCACCAAGCCGCTCACGACGCGCACCGAGGTCATCAAGGTGGCCGGCGGCGATCCCGTGACGATCACCGTGCGCTCCACCGAGCACGGGCCGCTGATCTCCGACGCGTACGACGCCGCGGCGCTGGTCGGAAAAGACGCGCCAGCCGGCGCGAGCGCACCCCCGCGCGGCGATGGATACGCCGTCGCGCTGCGCTGGACCGCGCTCACGCCCGGGCGCACCGCCGACGCGATCGCGCTGATCGACACCGCGCAGTCGTGGCAGGACTTCCGCGAGGCCGCTCGGCTCTTCGAGGTGCCGGCGCAGAACCTCGTCTTCGCGTCGAAGGACGGCACGGTCGCCTACCAGACGCCCGGCCGCATCCCGATCCGCCAGGGCTACGACGGGAAGTACCCCGCGCTGGGCTGGGACCCGGAGCAGACGTGGACCGGCTACATCCCGTTCGACGCGCTGCCGTGGCTGAACAACCCCGCCGACGGCTTCGTCGTCACTGCCAACCAGGCGTCGGTCTACCAGGGCTACCCGTACTTCCTCACCGACGACTGGTCCTACGGCGCGCGCAGCCAGCGCATCAACGACCTCGTACGCCTCGCGACCTCCGGCGGCGCACTGATGACCGCCGACCGGATGCGCGAGATCCAGCTCGACACGTGGAACGAGAACGCATCGTTCCTCGTGCCGCGCATCGCCGGCGCGAAGGTGTCGGGCAGCACCGCCGACGCGCTGGCGCTGCTCAAGGGCTGGGACTTCACGCAGCCGCGGGACTCCGCGCCCGCGGCGTACTTCAACGTCTTCTGGAAGAACCTGCTGCTCGACACCTTCGGCGACGAGCTGCCCGAGGACTACCTGCCGAGCGGCAGCGACCGCTGGTTCACCGTGGTGCGCAACCTCTGGGCCACGCCCGACGACCCGTGGTGGGACGACAAGCGCACGACCGACAAGGTCGAGACGCGCGACGACGACGTCGTGCGCGCCCTCGACGAGGCGACCACCGAGCTGTCGGGGCTGCAGGGAAGCGACCCGTCCGGCTGGCGCTGGGGCGCGCTGCACACGCTTCTCGTGCAGAACCAGTCCTTCGGCCAGTCCGGCATCTCGCTGATCGAGCGCATCTTCAACCGCGGGCCGGTGGAGACCGCCGGCGGCGACTCGATCGTCGACGCGACCGGCTGGACGCCCAAGAACGGCTACGTCGTCGACTGGGTGCCGTCGATGCGCATGGTGCTCGACCTGTCCGACCTCGACGCCTCGACGTGGGTGCACCTCACCGGAGCGAGCGGTCACGCGTACGACCCGCACTACGCCGACCAGCTCGACGCCTGGCAGAACGGGACGACCTACCCGTGGGCGTTCAGCGCCTCCGCCGTGCAGGCGGCGGCGAAGGACCACCTGGTGCTGCAGCCGTCGTGACCGCGCGCGTCGAGGTCGTGCAGCGCCTGCGCGCGGCGGGCTGCGTGTGGGCGGAGGACGAGGCCGACCTGCTGCTCGCGTCCGGCGGCGACGTCGAGGCGAAGGTCGCGCGGCGCGCGGCGGGGGAGCCGCTCGAGGTCGTGCTCGGGCACGCGACGCTCGCCGGCGTACGCGTCGAGCTCGACGCCGGCGTGTTCGTCCCGCGTCGGCGCAGCGAGCTGCTGGTGCGCCTCGCGCGCGACGGTGCCGCTGCTGCTCCCGGCGTACCGGTGGTCGTCGACCTCTGCTGCGGGTCGGGCGCGGTCGGCGTGGCCGTCGTCGACGGGCTGCCCGCTGCGGTGCTCCACGCCGCCGACGTCGACCCGGTCGCCGTCGCCTGCGCGCGCCGCAACGTCGAGCCGCTCGGCGGGTCGGTGCACCTCGGCGACCTCTACGACGCGCTGCCCGACGGCCTGCGCGCCGACGTCCTCGTCGTGAACGCGCCGTACGTGCCGACGGCCGAGGTCGACCTGCTCCCGCGCGAGGCCCGCGAGCACGAGCCGCGCACGGCGCTCGACGGCGGCTCCGACGGCGTCGAGCTCCATCGCCGTGTGGCCGCCGGTGCGCCCGCCCACCTCGCTGCCGGCGGACTGCTGCTCATCGAGACCAGCACCGCGAAGTCGGCCCTCACGGCGGCCGCAGTCGAGGCAGCCGGGCTCACGTCGTCGGTCGCCCACGACGACGACCTGGAGGCGACCGTCGTCCTCGGTCGGCTCCGCACGTAGTTCGCGAGACATGATCATGTTCGGCGAACTTCGCGGGCGGTGGGCGCGAGGGTCAAGGCGGGGCCCGATCCGGTCGATCCGAACCTGTGGGACTGCGCACGATCGCCGTGGTCGCCCTGGCCGGCGCGCTCGGGTGGCTGGTCTTCCGTGCCGCCGTGACCCGTCGGGTGCCCTGGATCAGCCTCGGGATCGTCGTCCTCCTCCTCGTGCCGCTGTTCGTCACCGAGCGGCAGTGGATCTCCACCGAGCAGAAGCTCGCCGCGGTGTCGCGCAGCGAGGCGGGCAACGTCCTGGGCATCCATTGCCAGCGCCTCGGGGAGAGCCTCACCTACGCCGGCGCGGACCTCGGCCACGTCCAGTTCGACGCCGACGGCTTCCCGACCGGGCCGGCGGTGCTCTCCTACGACACCTGCCGCGGGCTCGCGACCTACCTCGGCATGTCGCCGTCCGAGCGGGACGCCGTGCCCGAGGACGTGCTCGTCGCGGTGCACGTGCTCAGCCACGAGACCGCGCACCTCACCGGCCTCGTGTCGGAGTCCGAGGCGGAGTGCTGGGCCGTGCAGTACGACGCCCGCACCGCGCAGCAGCTCGGCGCCACGGCGGCTCAGGGACGCGCCCTCGCCGATCGCTACTGGCGCGAGGTCTATCCGCGGATGCCCGAGGCCTACCGCACCGACCAGTGCGCCCCGAACACGCGCCTGGACCGCACCAAGAACGACGGCATCTGGCCCTGAGCCCGTCAGCCCAGCGGCCGGTAGCCGGTGGGGGTGAGGACGCCGTCGACCGGGCGGTCGTGGGCCTCCGCGGGCACCTCGTCGACCACCTCGTCGTCGTGGACCACCGCGACCACCAGCGGACGGCGATCGCCCTCGACGTCGTCGAGCCCGGCGAGCAGCCGGTCGTAGTAGCCGCCCGCCTTGCCGATCCGGTTGCCCTGGACGTCGACGCCGAGCGCCGGCGCGAGGACCACCCGGCAGCCCGCGGCGAGCAGCCCGGCCATGCCGGTCCCCACCGGCTCGCCGGTCGGCTCGGGGATGCCCTTCGACACGCCGTCCTCGGACATCTCGTCGGAGTCGTCGGCCCAGTCGAGCAGGCCGTCGTCGCGGATCACCGGCAGCAGCACCCGGACGCCGGAGGCCGCGAGCAGCGCCCGCAGCGCACCGGTCCGCGGCTCGGTCCCGAACGACGCGTAGGCCGTGACGCACCCGAGCGACGGGTCGGCGACCAGCTCGCGGATGCCGGGCACCTCCCCGAGGTGCACCGCGAGCCGCCGCTCGGTGTCGGCGCGCTCCGCCTCGTCGCGGGCTCGCCGCCCGGCCCGCAGCCGCTCGCGCAGGGCGCTCTTCAGGTCGTCCACCGGCACCGTCACGCGAGCATCATCGCGCTCGGGCCGTAGGGTCGGCACGTGCGCAGCGTCGAGGACCACCTGCAGGCCGTCCTGGCCGGTGTGGGACCGCTCGCGCCCCTCGACGTCACGCTCGTCGAGTCGCGGGGCTGCGTGCTCGCCGAGGACGTCACCGCCCCCTGGCCGCTGCCCGCGTTCGACCAGGCCGCCACCGACGGGTACGCCGTCCGCGCCGAGGACCTCCTCACCGCCAGCGACGGCAAGCCGACCCGTCTCGCGGTCATCGACGACGTCCCGGCCGGCTACCGCGCCAGCCACGACCTCGATGCGGGCCAGGCCATCCGGATCCAGACCGGGGCGCCGGTGCCCGACGGTGCTAACGCGGTCGTCCCGCTCGACCGCACCGACGGCGGCATGCGCGAGGTCGCCGTCACGCGCGGCGTGCGCGCGGGCGACCACGTGCGGCACCGCGGCGACGACGTCGAGCTCGGCGAGGTCGTCGTGCCGGCCGGCACGGTCGTCGGGCCGCGGGAGATCGCGCTGCTCGCCGCCGTCGGCAGGGGACGCGTCTCGGTCCACCCGCAGCCGCGCGTCGTGGTCCTCTCGATCGGCAGCGAGCTCGTCGAGCCGGGCGGCCAGCTCGCCCCGGGGCTGGTCGCCGACTCGAACGGCGTCACGATCGCGGCGGCGGTGCAGGAGGCGGGGGCGCTTGCCTACCGCGTCGGCCCCCTGCGCGACGACGCCAGCAGCCTGCTCGCCACCCTCGAGGACCAGCTCGTGCGCGCCGACCTCATCGTCACCACCGGCGGCGTGAGCGCGGGCGCCTACGACACGGTGAAGTCGGTGCTCTCGCGGCTGGGCACGGTCGACTTCACCAAGGTCGCGATGCAGCCCGGTACGCCGCAGGGCCACGGCACGCTCGGCCCCGACGACACCCCGATCTTCACGCTGCCGGGCAACCCGGTGTCGGCGTACGTGTCGTTCGAGGTCTTCGTGCGCCCCGTGATCCGGCGGATGCTCGGGCACGAGCGGATCTACCGACCGGTCGTGCGCGCGGTGCTCGTCGACCCGCTGCCGTCGCCCGCGGGCCGTCGTCAGTTCGCCCGCGGCGTGCTCGCGGTCGAGGACGGCCGCTACGTCGTCCGCCCGGCCGGCGGCCAGGGTTCGCACATGCTCGGCGGCCTGTCGCGCGCCAACGCGCTCGTGGTCGTGCCCGAGGACGTCACCGAGGTGAAGCCCGGCGAGGCCGTCGCCGTGCTGCGGCTGGACGAGGGCTGAGATCCCATGGCCGAGAAGCAGTTCACCCACGTCGACGCCAGCGGTGCCGCGCGGATGGTCGACGTCTCCGGCAAGGACGTGTCGGTCCGCGAGGCGACCGCCACCGGTGCGGTGCTCGTGTCGGCCGAGGTGGTCGGTCTGCTCCGCGGCGCCGGGGTGCCCAAGGGCGACGCCCTCGCCGTGGCGCGCATCGCCGGCATCCAGGCGGCCAAGCGCACGCCCGACCTCGTGCCGCTGTGCCACCCGATCGCGATCCACGGCGTCGTCGTCGACCTCGAGGTGCTCGACGACCGCGTCACGATCTCCGCGACCGTGCGCACCGCCGACCGCACCGGCGTCGAGATGGAGGCGCTCACCTGCGTGTCGGTCGCGGCGCTCGCGCTCGTCGACATGGTGAAGGCGGTCGACCCCGCCGCGGTCATCACCGACGTCCGCGTCGAGGAGAAGCTCGGCGGCAAGACCGGCGTGTGGCGCCGCGAGGCGTGAGCGCGATGACACGGAGCAGGGCATGAGCGCGGGCTGGCCCGTCGTCCTCTCCGACGGACCCATCGGGCTGCGTCCGCTGCGGCAGCGCGATGCGCAGGCGTGGCGGTCGGTCCGGTCGCGCAACATCGAGTGGCTGCGGCCCTGGGAGGCCACCAGCCCCGAGCCCGAGCACGAGGCGGCTCCGACCTACGCCGCGATGGTCCGGCGGCTGCGCGCCGAGGGCCGCGAGGGCCGGACCATGCCGTTCGTCATGACCTACTCCGGTGCGCTCGTCGGCCAGCTCACCGTCGGCGGCATCGCGTGGGGCTCGCTGCGCTCGGCGTACATCGGCTACTGGGTCGACCAGCGGGTGGCCGGCCGCGGGATCACGCCGACCGCCGTCGCGATGGCGACCGACCACTGCTTCTCGGTCGGTCTGCACCGGATCGAGATCAACATCCGGCCCGAGAACACGGCGTCGCGCCGGGTGGTCGAGAAGCTCGGCTTCCGGCCAGAAGGGCTGCGGCCGCGCTACCTGCACATCGACGGCGACTGGCGCGACCACCTGTCGTTCGCGCTCACCGTCGACGAGGTGCCCGGCGGGCTCCTCCGCCGCTGGCACGAGCAGCGCACCACCGCCCCCTCGTGATGCGGGTCACTGCCGGATCGTCGTGAACCCGGCACTTCCTCCGACCGTTTCGCCGGTGACCCGCCCCTTCTCGACCCGTTGATGCGCGACACGCGGTGCGTGTGACGCCTGTGATCCACGGTGCGAGCGACCACGCCCCGTAGCCTCGGCACGTGGTCGGAGGAGCCGGACTCATCTACGCCGTCATCATCGGCATGTGGGCTCTCGTCCTCGTCCCCATGTGGCTGCGCCGCCACGACGAGGCGCAGGAGTCCAAGTCCGCCGACCGCTTCGCCCGCGCGATGGGCACGCTGCGTCGGGGCGCCCATTCCTCCTCGACCGCCTCGGGCTCCTCCCTCCCGGTCCGCGAGGTCCTCATGCCCCGCCGTCCGGCCGCCGCCAGCGGCACCCAGGTCGTCGTCACGGGCCCGACCGCGGCCGCGTCCCCTGCGGCCGCCGCGGCTGCCCGTCGTCGCCGGGTGCTCGCCGTCCTCGGCGGCCTGCTCGTCGTCTGGACCGTCCTCGTCCTGCTCCACAAGGCGCCGACCTGGTCGCTGCTGGTCCCGACCACGCTGATGGTCGGCTTCCTCGTCGTCGCCCGCCGCCAGGTCACGATGGCCGCGGAGATGCGCCGTCGTCAGACCCGCCGCTCGACCCTTGCCGACGCCGCGCGCGAGGCCGAGGCCCGCTACGCCGGCAGCACCGCCCGTCGCGGCGGCCGCGCGGTCGACCCCGCGCCGGTCCGCACCGCGGCCCCCTCCGCCGCTCCGGCCGACCGGGTCGCCGAGCCGGTCGCGGCCGAGGGCTCCTGGAGCGCGGTCCCGACCACGCTCCCGACCTACGTCACCGCGCCGCGCGCCACCCGCGTCCCGCGCGTCATCGACCTCACGACCCCCGGCTCCTGGTCGGGTGCTGCGATGGTGGAGAAGGCCCGCGAGAGCCTCGCCGCCGAGCCGGTCGCCGAGGGCGCGATGCGGGTGTCGTCGTTCGAGATCGCCGTGCCCCGCGACCCCGACGTGCGCGCCGGCGTCTACGCCGAGGGCCCGTTCCCCGAGACCGCAGCGCCCGCGCCGCGCACCGCACCGGCCGCGCGCCGCGACTCCCGCTACCGCGACTCGTCGTACGCCGACCGCTACGTGTCCGACGGGTCCGAGATCGAGGCGCTCGCGGCCGAGGACGACGAGCTCGACTCGCTGCTCGGCGACCCGCGCACCGGCGTCCACGGCCCCGCCTGGCGCCGCGCCGCCAACGGCTGACCGCACTCCGGTCGCCGCACGCGTTCGCCGCAGGGGCTCGGTTTGGGCGGCCCGCGGTGCCCTTGCTACCCTGTCGTCCTCCGCAAGGGGCTGTAGCGCAGCTGGTAGCGCACCTCGTTCGCATCGAGGGGGTCAGGGGTTCGAGTCCCCTCAGCTCCACCGACATAGCAGAGCCGCCCTCGGGCGGCTCTGCTGCTTTCCGGGTCAGACGCCGGGCTTGAGGTTCGTCGTGTCGATCTTGGCCTGGGCCACGATGTCATAGCCGCAGGACCGGCAGTAGGTGAGATCGGTGTCGGCCGGCTCCTCGCACTCGGGGCAGACGTCGACCCCGGTGCCGTCCTCGCGGTGCTTGTGCAGCCAGCTCATCGTGGACCCCCTGTGCTCGGACCGGCGCTGGTCGATCCCGAGGATGACGGATCCGGGCCTCCGCAGGCAATGGCTCCCCACGCCCTGACGTGCGCGTGGTCTGCGTCAGCCGGCGACGGTGATGTCGATGGTGTGCAGGCCGCTGCTGGCGCCGGGGAAGACGTCGTGGACCTCCTCGCTCTGCGCCGCGCCTGCCTCGTCGATCATCCGGACCCGGAGCTGGTGCGGGCCGTCGGTGGCGGTCCAGCGCAGGGTCCACAGCCGCCAGGCGTCGACGCCGAGGGAGTCGGCGAGCGTCGCGTCGCGCCAGGGGCCGCCGTCGACGCTGACCTGCACGGTGCCGACGCCGACATGCTGTCGCCACGCGCGCCCGGCGATCACGACCTCGCCCGGCGGCACGACCGAGCTGTCGCGCGGGACGTCGATGCGTGACGCCGACTCGATGCGGCCGTCGGCCTGCCACTCGCGGCGCACCCAGTAGGGGGTGTCGTCCTCGATCGTCGTCAGCCGGATCCCGGTGAGCCACTTGGTCGCGGAGACGTAGCCGTAGAGCCCGGGAACGACGAGTCGAGCGGGGAAGCCGTGCTCGACAGGCAGCGGCTCGCCGTTCATGGCGTAGGCGACCATCGCGTCGCGGCCGTCGCGCAGCAGCTCGCGGGGGAAGCCGGCGGTGAAGCCGTCATCGGACCTGCCGACGACGAGCGACGCGTCGTCGTGCACGCCGACCTCGTCGAGCAGGTCGGTGAGCCGCACGCCCTGCCACGTCGCGGTGCCGACGAGGCTGCCGCCCACCGGGTTGCTCACGCAGCACAGCGTGATCCGGCGCTCGATGCTCGGGCGCGCGAGCAGCTGCGCCCAGGTGAGCTCGAGCGGCCGGTCGACGCGGCCCTCGATGCGCAGCCGCCAGTCGTCGGTCGAGATCGTCGGAACGTTCACGGCCACGTCGATGCGGTAGAACTCGCCGTTCGCGGTGACGGCGGGATCGAGGTCGGCGACGTCCGGCGTCGCACCCGCCGGCAGCGGTGCGGCCGGATCGGTCGGTGCCGGGAGCCGCAGGGTGGTCCGGACCGCGTTCACCGCTGCGGTGCTGCTGCGCCGGGCCCACACCACCGCGCCGACTCCGAGCAGAGCGATCCCGCTCAGGACGCCGACGGTCCGCAGCACCGTGCGTCGGTCGACCTCCGCGCTGCCCGCGACCGCGGCCGGCGCCTCGACGACCGGGCCGAACCGCGTCCAGACCAGGGACGCGACGACGGCTGCGACGGCGGTCTCGAGCAGCAGCGGCACGAGGTCGGCGGTGGTGAGGTCCCACGCGACGGCGAACGCGAGCACCGCACCGCCGGCGAACCACCACGGCGCGCGGTCCGGCGTGGAAGCGCACAGCGCTCCGACGATCGCGCCGCCCCCCACGACCACCACGACGATCCCGAGCACGAGCAGCGGCTTGTCGAGGGTGCCGACGGCACCGACGAGCACCTCGCGCGGCGCGGCCGGCATCGAGGAGATCACCCGGTCGGCGATCGACGACACCGCCGACACCCGCCCGGGGAGGATCACCGCGAGGAGCTCCGCCGCGACCAGCCCGAGCGCTGCGGCCAGCGCCCCGACCACCGCACCGCGGCGGCGCGAGGGTCCGGCGTACGCCGTCATGCCGTCGGCCTCGAGGGTCTCGGTCGGGTCCACCCCCTGAGGATCGCCCCAGATGCCGTCGCGCGCGAGCGCGGGCGGGCAGACGTCAGGACTCCGTAAGGCGTCGTACGACGACGGGCGGGACGGTCCGGTCAGCCGGAGGCGGTGGCGCTCGCGGACGCCGTGGGGGAGTCCGAGGCGATCGGCGACGGGTCGGTGAGCAGCTGGGTCGTGATGCTCTGCTTGAGCGCTGAGCCGTTCACGTACTGCTCCCAGGTGAGGTTCCAGTCCGTCGCGCCCGGATCGCCCTTCTGAACGAGGTCGTCGATCGGGCGGCTGGTGCGCAGGACGTGCACGATGTCGCCGTAGAGCGCCTGGTCGAAGTAGATCTTGGCGCGGTCGACGGTCAGGTGGATGCAGCCGTGCGAGCTGTCGACCAGCCCCTGCTTCGCGGTGGACCAGGGCGCGGCGTGGATGAACGTGCCCGACCACGACAGGCGGGTCGCCCACTGCACCTGCAGGTCGTAGTACTCCTTGCTGCCCTTGTCGCAGGTGATCTTCGCGGCGCACGACGTCATCTCGCGCAGCGGATCGCGCTCGAGGACGATGTAGTTGCCGGTGCGCGTCTCGTACTCGGGGCGCCCCAGGCTCGTCGGCCAGACGTACGTGACCTTGCCGTTGACCTTCAGCGTGAAGGTCTTGCTCTTGTCGTCGACGAACACCTCGTGCGCGTCGCCGGTCTGGAAGTCGGCGACGACGTCGCGGGTGCCCCAGCGCAGGTCGCTCATCTGCAGGCCGTCGAACAGCGCCTGCACGCGCACCTGCGTGTGCGCGGGCCACGGGTCCTTCGGCCGGAAGTGCAGCTCGGTCGAGCCGACCCAGTGCCACGAGCCCTCGACCGGTGTCGACGACCACACGGTGAGCGCGTTCTCGACGTCGGCCTTGCGGGTGACCTTGTGCTCGAAGCGGATGACGACCGGCGCGTTGACGCCGACGGTGCGGCCGCGCCCGGGCAGCATCCCGAAGCCCATCTTCTGCGCCGAGGGCACCTTCGAGATCGGGACCGCCAGCCGGACCTTCGTCGAGTGCTCGCCGTCGACCACCGTGGCGGTGACGGCGTACTTCGCACCGGGCTTGGGCGGCTCGTCGCTGATCCACTCGGCGCCGCCCGAGCCGGTGACGCCGGTGAGCGCCTCCTTGGTCGCGGCGTCGATGACGGTGATCGCGGAGATCCCGCCCTTGGAGGTGGAGATGTGCAGCGGCAGGTCGTAGCGCGCAGGGCGCTGCGTGACGAGGGTCGGAGCGGTGTAGGGGCCGCTGTCCGAGGGGCTCGCGCCATCACCGGCCGAGAACGACAGGCCGCCCGCGCAGCCCGAGAGCAGCAGCAGCGCAGCGACGGCGGCTGCGGCGCTGCGGACGAGCGGGCGATGGCGCACGGTGACCCCTGTGACGTGTGGGGCACCACCGTACGTCGCGATGGCCGGTTACGCCGAACCTCGGTCGACGGCAGAGGCTGCGCAGACCGGATCGTGATCTGCGCCCCGGGTCAGACCCAGGTCGGGAACCACATCCGGATGTGCCAGGCGTTCCAGGGCAGCAGCTCTCCGGTCCAGATCGGGTAGAAGAACCACGACGCGGCCAGGGCGATCATGAGGAACAGGCCGACCGCGATCGCGCCGCCGGTGCGCCGGCGCGCGCTCGCGTCCTGCGGCCCGAGCCAGGTGCCGAGCATCATCGCGAGCGCGAGGACCAGGAACGGCACGAAAGCGACCGAGTAGAACGTGAAGATCGTGCGGCCCTGGAAGCCGAGCCACGGCAGCCAGCCGGCGAGCACCGCGAGGACGACGGCGCCGGAGCGCCAGTCGCGGTGGGCGAACCAGCGCCACGACTGGTGGAACAGCGCGATCGTGGCGACCCACCAGATGATCGGGTTGCCCAGCGCGATGACCTCGGCGGCGCACTTGTCCGACGTGCACCCGTTCACGCCGCGGGCGTAGGACTCGTACCAGAACGACGTCGGGCGGGTCTGCAGCAGCCAGCCCCACGCGTTGCTCTGGTAGGAGTGCGGGGAGTCCAGGTGCGTATGGAAGTTGAGCATCTCGGCGTGGTAGTGCAGCAACGACCTGAGGCTGTCGGGCACGAGCGCCCAGATGCCCGACGCCGGGTTGGTCAGCGCCCAGTTCCGGTCGTAGCCGCCGTCGGTGACCAGCCAGCCGGTCCACGACACCAGATAGACGACGGACGCCGTACCCACGATCGCGACGAACGCGAGGATCCCCTCGAGCGCCGCGCCGCCGAGCGCCTGCTGGGTGCGGACGCCGACCAGCCGGCGCATGCCGTAGTCCCAGAGGACCGTCATGACGCCGAACGCGACCACGAACCAGATGCCCGACCACTTCGTCGCGCAGGCCATGCCGAGCGCGAAGCCCGCCGCCCAGCGCCAGGGTCGCAGCCCGGTGCGCGGACCGATGCCGACGCCGAGCGTGCGCAGCGCCGAGTGGTCGTCGGGGAAGCGGAGCACCGCCTGGGCGAGCCGGCCCCGGGTGCGGTCGCGGTCGAGGAGCAGGCAGGCGAAGCCGAGGAGCGCCCAGAGCATGAGCGTGCCGTCGAGCAGGCCGGTGCGCGACATGCTGATCGCCATGCCGTCGATGGCGACCAGGAAGCCGGCGATGCCGCCGATCAGGGTCGAGCGGGTGAGCCGTCGGCCGACGCGGACCGTGACGAGCACCGCGATCGTGCCGACCAGGGCGGTCGAGAAGCGCCAGCCGAACGGCGTCAGCCCGAAGAAGTACTCGCCGATGGCGATCGTCCACTTGCCGACCGGCGGATGGACGATGAACGACGGCGTGTCCTGGAAGACGTCGAGGGTCCGCCAGTTGCCGTCGCTCGCGAGGATCTTGTCGTTGGCCTTGTCGACGAAGTTGCGCTCGTAGCCCCACCGCAGCAGCGAGAACGCGTCCTTCATGTAGTAGGTCTCGTCGAACACGATGGCGCGCGGTTGCGCGAGGTCCCAGAAGCGGAGCAGGCCGCCGAAGATGGTGATGCCGATCGTGACCCACCAGCCGGCCATCCGGTCCAGCGGCATCGCGGGGTAGAGGCGCTCGGCGAGCTCGCTGCGGGTGCGAGGAGCACGGCTGCCGCTCGGGGCGGTGTGCTCGAGGGTCGCCGTCACCCGCACAGCATAAGGACGTGGCAGGCTGTCACTCGTGTCCGACCTGCGGGGTTCCGGCGTGCTGGTGGTGGCCGGTACACCGATCGGTGATCCGTCCGACGCCTCGCCGAGACTCCGCGAGGTCCTGGAGACCGCCGACGTCGTGGCGGCGGAGGACACCCGGCGCACCCGCCGCCTCGCCGCCGACCTCGGGATCGCCATCTCCGGCCGGGTCGTCTCGTACTACGACGCCGTCGAGACCGCGCGCCTCCCCGAGCTGCTCGAGGCCCTGCGCGAGGGCCGCAGCGTGCTGCTGGTGACCGATGCCGGGATGCCGAGCGTGAGCGACCCCGGCTACCGGCTGGTGGCTGCCGCGGCGGCCGAGGGTCTGCCGGTGACGGCCGTACCCGGACCGAGCGCGGTTCTGACGGCGCTGGCGCTCTCGGCGATGCCGGTGGACCGGTTCGCGTTCGAGGGCTTCCTGCCGCGCAAGGCGGGCGAGCGGTCGCGGGCGCTCGCCGCGCTCGCGCACGACAGCCGCACGCTGGTGTTCTTCGAGGCGCCGCACCGGCTCGCCGAGATGCTCGCCGCGCTGGCCGAGGCCTTCGGCGCGGACCGACCGGCCGCCGTGTGCCGCGAGCTGACCAAGACCTACGAAGAGGTGCGCCGCGCGCCGCTCGGTGAGCTCGCGGCGTGGGCCGCGGAGGGCGTGCGCGGCGAGATCACCGTGGTCGTCCACGGTGCCCCGCCGGGGTCGGCGCCGGTGGTGACCGCCGAGGGCGGCGACCCGCGCAAGGCGGCGCTGGTCGCCGTCGCCGCGGCGTACGGCCTGGACAAGAAGGCCGCCTACGATGCGATCGTCGCCGCCAAGAAGGCCTCCTCAGCGGATACGCGGTCGGGGACCGAGGGGCCGCGCCCGTAGGATCGTCGCGTGTCCAGCGACAAGGCCTTCTACCTCACGACGCCGATCTACTACGTCAACGACGCCCCCCACATCGGGCACGCGTACACGACGACGGCCGGCGACGTCCTCACCCGGTGGCACCGGCAGCGCGGCGAGCGCGTGTGGTTCCTGACCGGCGTCGACGAGCACGGGCAGAAGGTCATGCGCACCGCGGAGGCCAACGGGGTCGCGCCGCAGGAGTGGGCCGACCGGCTCGTCGAGAACGCGTGGCTCCCCGTCCTCGAGACGATCGACGCCGCCAACGACGACTTCATCCGCACGACGTCCGAGCGCCACACCGAGCGCGTCCAGCGCTTCCTGCAGTCGCTGAAGGACAAGGGCGAGATCTACGAGGGCAAGTACGACGGTCCCTACTGCGTCGCGTGCGAGGAGTTCAAGCTCCCGGGCGACCTGCTCGACGGCGAGGGCGAGTACCTCGGTGCGAAGGTGTGCCCGATCCACGGCCGCCCGGTCGAGCAGGTCAGCGAGACCAACTGGTTCTTCCGGCTCTCGGCGTACGCCGAGAAGCTGCTCGCGCACTACGACGCGAACCCGCTCGCCGTGCAGCCGCAGAGCGCCTACAACGAGGTCACCTCGTTCCTGCGCGGCGGTCTGCAGGACCTGTCGATCTCGCGGTCGACCTTCGACTGGGGCATCCCGGTCCCGTGGGACCCGAGCCAGGTCGTCTACGTCTGGTTCGACGCGCTGCTCAACTACGCCACCGCCGTCGGCCTCGGCGACGAGCCGGGCACCCCCGGCGCCGAGCAGTTCGCGAGCACCTGGCCCGCCGACGTCCACCTCGTCGGCAAGGACATCCTCCGGTTCCACGCCGTCATCTGGCCCGCGATGCTCATGGCCGCGGACCTCCCGCTCCCCAAGCAGGTCTTCGCGCACGGCTGGTTGCTCGTCGGCGGCGAGAAGATGAGCAAGACCAAGCTCACCGGTATCGCGCCGAGCCAGATCATCGACACCTTCGGCTCCGACGCGTTCCGCTACTACTTCCTGCGCTCCATCACGTTCGGGTCCGACGGCTCGTTCTCGTGGGAGGACATGAGCGCGCGCTACACCTCCGAGCTCGCGAACGGCCTGGGCAACCTGGCCTCGCGCGGTGCGGCGATGGTCGGCAAGTACTTCGACGGCGTGCTGCCTGCAGCAGGCGAGTACGACGAGGCCGAGCTCGCGCTGCAGCGCCACCTGTCCGGCACGGTCGACGTCGCCGACGAGGCCATGCTGCGCCTGGACTTCCAGACCGCGACCGGTGCGGTGAAGTCGTTCGTCGACGCCGTGAACCTCTACGTCACCGAGCAGGCGCCGTGGGCGCTCGCGAAGGACCCGGCGAACGGCGAGCGGCTCGCGACCGTGCTCTACACGATCTGCGAGTCGCTGCGCGCGATCGCGGTGCTGCACCACGCCGTGATGCCGAAGGCGACCGCGCTGATCTGGGAGCAGCTCGGTGCCGAGGCCGGCCTCGGCCCGATCGGCGCGCAGCCGGTGCTCGACGCCGCGCGCTGGGGGCAGCTGCCCGCCGGGGCGACCATCACCAAGGGCGCGATCCTGTTCCCGCGCCTGGAGGAGCCCGCGTCCTGACGCGGGCACGTCGCTGATGGGGTCGACCGACGAGCCGGTGCGCTCCCGCGCCGCGGCGCAGGAGAGCGGGCACTCGCGCGAGCTGCAGCGCCCGCCGCTGCCCGATCCGCTGCCGTCGCCGGTCGTCGACACCCACTGCCACCTCGACATCGCCGACGGCGACGCCGGCGCGGAGTGGCTCGGCATCGACGACGCCGTGGCGCAGGCGAGCGCGGTCGGCGTCACGCGGATCGTGCAGATCGGCTGCGACCTGCCGTCGTCGCGCTGGTCGGTCGATGCGGCGCAGGCGAACGCCGCGGTGCTCGCGACGGTGTCGCTGCACCCCAACGAGGCGCCGCGGATCCTCGCGGCCGGTGGTCGCGCTGCGCTCGATGCGGCGTACGACGAGATCGAGTCGCTCGCCGCGGCCGAGCGGGTGCGCGCGATCGGCGAGACCGGTCTGGACTACTTCCGTACCGGCGAGGACGGCCGTGCCGTGCAGGAGGAGTCGTTCCGCCGCCACATCGACCTCGCGAAGCGGCTCGGCAAGGCGCTGGTGATCCACGACCGCGACGCGCACGACGACGTCGTCCGGGTGCTCGAGAGCGAGGGAGCGCCGGAGACCGTGGTCTTCCACTGCTTCTCCGGCGACGCCGCGATGGCGCGGCACTGCACCGAGCAGGGCTGGTACATCTCGTTCGCCGGCGTCGTGACCTTCAAGAACGCCGTCGCCCTGCGCGAGGCGCTCGCCGTCGCGCCGATCGGCCGGGTGCTCGTCGAGACCGACGCGCCGTATCTGACGCCGACGCCGTTCCGGGGCCGGCCGAACGCGTCGTACCTCGTGCCGCTCACGGTGCGCGCGATGGCGTCGACCCTCGAGGTCGACGTCGACGAGCTGTGCGCCGCCCTCTGGGCGAACTCCCACGCCGTCTTCGGCGAGTGGTGACCGCGCGCTGCCTTGCCATCGAGGGCTGACCCCGGGAACAGTGGGTGCCGACCGCGGGAGGCGCCATGGGCAAGGACTACGACCTGGGCGACGGCAGCTTCACGATGCCCGCCACGGAGTCGATCGACGAGTCCCTCGCACGGCTCGCCCGTCAGGACGCGCGACGCAGCACCGACGGCGGGACCGGGATCGGCATCGGCGCCAACGAGCAGGGCGCGGGCGCGTTCGACGCGCTGCGCGGTCGCGCCCCGTCGGTCGACCGGCTGCGGCGCACTCCGCCACCACCCGCGCCTCCCTCGGCGCTGCCGCCGGGCTGGGGCACCGCCGCGCCGCCGTCGGCGCCGAGCCACGGCGGCGTGCCTGGTGTCACGGTCGGTCCGAGGTCGAGCGCGCCGGCGGGCCGGGACGCCGGCCTCAAGATCGTGCGCTGGGTGATCATCCTCGCGGTGACCTGGTTCCTCTGGCGCTTCTTCCTGCGCTGACGCGGCCCGTCGCGGTCAGGGCGTGAGGGCGGCCGCGTAGGCGTCGTCGACCGCGGCGTGGTCGCCGTCGACCAGGAGCTCGCCGCCGTCGCGGCGCCACAGCCAGAGCAGCAGGGACTCCGACGTGCCCGTGAGGGTGGCGGCGTGCGCCGCACCCGGGTCCGAGCCGTCGCCGGCGAGCACCCACGGGCCGTCGTCGGAGTCGGTCGCGACCAGCCGCACGCCGGCCGCGAGCGGAGGGATGCGCTCGAGGCGCACCTGCCGCGGGAAGAACATCGTCACGACCTCGTCGACACCGTCGGCCGCGAGGTGGGGGTCCATCGCGACGTCGAGGCCGAGCGCGCGCCGTGCGTCGCGGAGGTGGACCGCGGTCTCGTGCGGCTGGCGGCGTACCCAGAAGTCGACCGTGCGCGGGCGCGGCCCGAAGCTCCAGCACTCCGTGCCCGGCGGGGTCGTGAGCAGGGTGTCGAGCAGGGCAGCGGCCTGGTCGGCGTACCAGTCGGCGACCGCTGCGCCATCGGCCGGCGGGACCGGCTCGTCGTGCGGTGCGCCGGTGACGACGGCGTCGCGCGCCCAGCCGTGCACCGAGCCGAGGTGGCTGCCGAGGTCGACGAGCGTCCACCCCGGGCAGTCGGGCACCGCGGTCCCGAGATCGGCGTCGCGGAGCAGCTCGACGAACGCCGCCTGGTCGCGCGCCAACGACCCCAGCAGCTCGTCCCGCGTCAGCATGAGCCCGAGCCTAGAGGCCGTGATCTTGGTCAGTTGCGGGTCACCCGGGCACGGTAGGTAGCAACTGACCAAGATCACGCGAGGTTTGGGGGAGCGGGGGGCGATGAGGGAGAGTGCGGGCATGAGCGACGACGGGCTGCTGGGCGCGGCCGACGTGCGCCGCCTCGCTGCCGAGCTCGGGGTGCACCCGACGAAGCAGAAGGGCCAGAACTTCGTCATCGACGGCAACACCGTGCGCCGAATCGTCCGGGCCGCGGAGGTCGGGCCCGACGACGTCGTGGTCGAGGTCGGGCCGGGTCTCGGGTCGCTCACGCTCGCGCTGCTGCCCGAGGTGCGTCGGGTCGTCGCCGTCGAGATCGACGACGTGCTCGCGCCGGCGCTCGAGCCCACGGTGCGCGAGCGACGGCCCGATCTCGTCGACCGGCTCGAGGTCGTGCATGCCGACGCGCTGCGGATCAGCGAGCTGCCCGGCGACCCGCCCACCGCGCTGGTCGCCAACCTGCCCTACAACGTGAGCGTCCCCGTCCTGCTGCACCTGCTCGAGGTCTTTCCGAGCATCCGCCGGGTGCTCGTCATGGTGCAGCTCGAGGTGGCCGACCGGCTCGCGGCCGGACCGGGCTCGAAGGTCTACGGAGTACCGAGCGTGAAGGCCCGCTGGTACGGCGACGTCGCCCGCATCGGGACGGTGGGGCGCACGGTGTTCTGGCCGGCGCCGAACGTCGACAGCGGTCTCGTGGCGCTGACCCGCACGACCCCGCCCGCGACGACGGCGACCCGCGAGCAGGTCTTCGCGGTCGTCGACGCGGCCTTCGCCCAGCGGCGCAAGACGCTGCGCGCAGCGCTGGCCGGCTGGGCCGGGTCGCCGGCGCTGGCCGAGCACGCCCTCGTGTCCGCCGGCGTCGACCCGACCGCCCGGGGCGAGATGCTCGACGTCGCGGCATTCGCCCGGATCGCCGCCACCCGCCCTGCCTGACCAGCGGCCAGTAGGTAGGTTCGTCACGTGCTCGCGTCCGTCACCGTCCGCGCCCCGGCGAAGGTCAACCTGGCCCTCGCCGTCGGCCCGCGCCGCGACGACGGCTACCACGACCTCGCGACCGTCTTCCACGCTGTGAGCCTCTACGACGACCTCGTCGCCACCCCGCTCGCTCCGGGGTCGGGGACGCAGATCGTGGTCGAGGGCGACCAGTCCGACGAGGTCCCGGTCGACGCCAGCAACCTCGCGGCCAAGGCTGTGCAGGCGATGCTCGACTACGGCGGCTCCGCCGACGTCTCGCTCACGATCGGCAAGGGCATCCCGGTCGCCGGCGGGATGGCGGGCGGCAGCGCCGACGCCGCCGCGGCGCTCGTCGCGATCGACGCGCTCTACGAGCTGGGCCTCACCCGCGAGGAGCTGCACGCGGTGGCCGCGACCCTCGGCAGCGACGTCCCGTTCAGCCTCCACGGCGGCACCGCGCTCGGCACGGGGACCGGCACCGAGCTCACGACCGCGATGGTCCGCGGCACCTACCACTGGGTGATCGTGCTCGCCGAGGGCGGGCTCTCGACGCCGCAGGTCTACCGCGAGTGCGACCGGCTGCGCGAAGGGTCGCCGGTGCCCGAGCCCGAGGTGCCCGACGAGCTGATGGCCGCGTTGCGGCGCGGCGACGCGCACGCGCTGGGACGCGCGCTGCACAACGACCTGCAGCCCGCGGCGATGTCGCTGCGGCCGCACCTCGCGCACGTGCTGTCGGTCGGCCACGAGTACGGCGCCCTCGGGGGCCTGATCTCGGGCAGCGGACCGACCTGCGCGTTCCTCGCGCGCGACGACGAGCACGCCCTCGACCTCGCGGTGGCGTTCACCGCGTCGGGCGTGTGCCGCTCGGTGCGCCGGGCCCACGGGCCGGTGCAGGGCGCACGCGTCGTCGACCAGCGAGACGTCGCCTGATGCCGCCGGTCACCTACGTCGCCCTCGAGAACGTCAGCACCTCGCTCGGCACGCGCACGCTGCTGAGCGACGTCACGGTCGGCATCACCGAGGGCGCGCGCATCGGCGTCGTCGGCCGCAACGGCGGCGGGAAGACGACGCTCGTGCGCGTCCTCACCGGCGACCAGCCGGTCGACAGCGGCCGCGTCATCCGCGCCGGGTCGGTCACGATCGGCTGCCTCGCGCAGGGCGACGACCTCGACCCGTCCGCCACCTTGCGCGACATCGTCGTCGGCGACCGGCCCGAGCACGAGTGGGCCGGCGACGCCCGGGTGCGCGACGTCCTCGACGGGCTGCTCGGCGGCACCGACGCCGCGGCGTACACCGACGGCCTCGCGACGCCGGTGGCCGTGATGTCGGGCGGCGAGAAGCGGCGCGCCGGCCTCGCGCGGCTGCTGGTCGAGGACCCCGATCTGCTCATCCTCGACGAGCCCACCAACCACCTCGACGTCGAGGCGATCACCTGGCTCGCTCAGCACCTCGCGCCGCGCCGCGGTGCGCTCGTCGCAGTCACCCACGACCGTTGGTTCCTCGACGCCGTCGCGACCGACACGTGGGAGGTCGTCGACGCGACCGTGCAGCGCTACGACGGCGGCTACGCGGCGTACGTGCTCGCGAAGGCCGAGCGGTCGCGCCAGGCCGCAGCCACCGAGGAGCGGCGGCAGAACCTGCTGCGCAAGGAGCTCGCGTGGCTGCGTCGCGGGGCACCGGCGCGCACGAGCAAGCCCAAGTTCCGCATCGACGCCGCGAACGACCTCATCGCCGACGAGCCGCCGCCGCGCGACCGGCTCGCGCTGGAGAAGTTCGCGACCGCGCGCCTGGGCAAGCAGGTCTACGACCTCGAGGACCTCACCCTCGCGCCGGCGGTCGGCGCGGAACCCGTTCTGCGCGACCAGACCTGGCGCCTCGGACCCGGCGACCGCGTCGGTGTCCTCGGCGCGAACGGAGCCGGCAAGACCACGCTGCTGCGCCTGCTGAACGCCGCGCACGACGGCAAGCTCGATCTCGGCCCCGACGAGGCAGGTGCTGCCGTCGGCGACCCGTGGGCGCCGCCCGACGTCCGCGCGGGATCCGTGCGCGTGGGCCAGACCGTGCACGTCGCGCACCTGTCGCAGGCGCTCGCCGAGATCGACCCTGCCGAGCGCGTGCTCGAGTCGGTGCAGCGCCAGGCGCAGTTCGTCGACGTCGGCGGCCGCGACGCGTCGAGCCCGACGTGGAACGCACGGACCGCGGTGGCCGCCGGCCAGACCGGGCGCTCGGTGTCCGCGCAGTCGCTGCTCGAGAGCTTCGGCTTCGTCGGCGACAAGCTCTCGACCCGGCTCGGCGACCTGTCCGGCGGCGAGCGCCGTCGCCTGCAGCTGCTGCGGCTGCTCGTCGGCGGCCCGAACGTGCTGCTGCTCGACGAGCCGACGAACGACCTCGACGTCGAGATGCTCACGGTCCTCGAGGACCTGCTCGACACCTGGCCCGGCACCCTCGTCGTCGTCAGCCACGACCGCTACTTCCTCGAGCGCACCACCGACG
>WBZP01000673.1_pt2 | contig 35059 bp, 25 predicted proteins | sample 5204301 | NCBI WGS metagenome assembly WBZP01 (sample SAMN12412401, study PRJNA552823) | activated sludge metagenome | isolation source: activated sludge from nitrification reactor of wastewater treatment plant... | place: USA: Pennsylvania | collected 2017 | reverse complement strand
CGTCGGGCACGAGCACCGCCCGCACCGCGTCCCCGAGGGGCAGGGCGCGCGCGAGCTCCATGCCGGTGGTGGTGGCCCAGAACGCGAGCTGGTCCATCGGCAGGAGGTATCCCGTGTACGCGGCGAAGACCGAGAGGCCGAGGAGCAGGCAGCCCACGATCCAGTTCATGCGCTTCGGGTGGAGGAATGCCCCGGTCAGCACGACCCGCAGCACGTGGAGGGCGAGGAGGACGAGGAGGGCGTGCGAGGCGAGGCGGTGGAGGCTCCGCAGGTAGGCGCCCCCCCACACGCGGCTCTCGAGGAACTGCACCGACGCGTGGGCGCGCTCGGGCGAGGGCGTGTAGTAGAAGAGCAGCAGGACGCCCGTCGCGAGGAGCACGAGGAACGAGGTGAAGGCGAGCCCGCCCAGGCAGAACGTGTAGGCGAAGCGCAGGTCGCGCTCGCGGACGAGGCGCGGGAAGAGATGCTTGACGAGCTCCTTCAGCATCGCGTCGCCCGCCTCTCACGCACGGGACACCTTCAGCGTCCCGCCCCGCGCCTCGACGGCGAGCCGGGCGAGCGGCCGGGTCGCGGGTCCGCGAAGGACGGAGCCGTCCGGCGCGAAGCGGCTTCCGTGGCAGGGGCAGGCGAAGCCCTCCGGCGTGCCCTTCACGGTGCAGCCGAGGTGCGTGCAGGTGAGGTCGATCGCGGCGACGGCGTCTCCGCGCCGCACGATCGCGCACCGCCTCGACGGCAGGACGAGGGCGCCCTCGGCCGGCACGTCGGCGAGGGGCACCTCGAAGACGTCGCGCCCCGCGCGGTTCCCTCCGGCCCGCGGCGTGAGGAAGCGCCACGCGAAGGTTCCCCCCAGGGCGGACGCGATCAGCGCGCCGATCGTCCGTCGGCGCGATCGAGGAGCTTCTGCCATTGCCTCACGTACTGCCGGGCGAACTCCGGCGTCTTGCGGTTCATGCGCTCGTGCGTCTCGCGGGTGAGGAACGACCCGTTCACGACCGTCTGGCCGGCCTGGCTCCAGAAGGACCGCAGCGCGAGGCCGTCCTTCTCGAGCAGGTAGTGTCTCTCTTCGTCCGCCTCGAGAAGATACCGCCGCGGGTTCTCGTGGCAGCCGCTGCAGGCGACCGTCCCCCGGCGCACCGTGTGCGGGAAGAAGGCCCGCCACTCGGCGGCGAGGAGCCGGTTCTCGATGCCGCGCGACGCGTCGGACGCGAACACGACGAACTGCGGCCGGATCGGGGCGACGAGGCCAGAGGCGTCGCGGCCGAGCGGCGGCGCGTCCTGCCGCTTCAGGACTGCGCTCTTCCTCCACTCGCCCCAGGCCGGCAGGGCCGCGTCGAAGACCTCCTGGTCGTCCCCCGGCGCGCCCTTCACGAGGAAGGTACCGTACTCCTGCGCGGCCCACGCGGAGTGGCACGACTCGCAGCGCACGCGCTCGAGGTGGACGGCGATCGCGTGCTCGGGGACGTCGCGAGACGGCGAGGGGTGGCACTCCGCGCACGTGCGCCCGGCCTTCCGTCCCGCGGCCATCGCCGCCATCGAGTGGCAGTCGGCGCAGCTCATCCCCCGCTCGGCGTGGACGTCGGGGAGCATCGTCAGGTAGCGCTCGCCCCGAGCCTCGGGACCGCGCTCGTAGCGCGCGTGGTCCTCGCGGGGGGCGCGGCCGAGGTACTCCCAGCCGACGAAGTACCCGCGGTGGCAGCGCAGGCACGCCTCGGTCGACGGCCGGCGCGCCGCGGCCGCGTGCGGCACGCCGCCGTGGCAGTCGGCGCAGCCCGACACGTGGCAGCCCGTGCAGGACTGCGCGAAGAACCGCTCCCCGTCGCGGCCCATCGCGCGGCGGCAGAAGGCCCGCTCGCCTGCGTGCGTCGACATCGCCGTCGCGAGCATCGGCGCCGCCGACGGATGGCACGCCAGGCACGCGCGCGCCTCGGGCGTCGCCGCGGCGGAAGCTCCGCCCCCCGAGGGGCCGCCGGGGGCCGGGGTTCTCGCCCCGACCGCCGCGCTAGCGGCCGCGAGCGAGCAGGCGGCGGTGAAGAGCGTCTTCCAGCGCATCGTAGTCGAGCCTCGAGCGGTAGATCCGGTCCTTCGCGGTCTCGTGGCAGACGAGGCAGAGGTTCACGGCGAGGGCCCGGCGGACCTCGCCGTGGTCGAGCGGCCGCGCCCCCGGGCGGGTGATCGCGGCGTGGGCGACGACGCGGCCGCCGTCCATCGCGACGAAGCCGTCGAGCGGCTTCTTCGGGTTCTTCTCGCACAGTAGCGTCGGGCGGATCGCGTTCGCCTCGACCGTGTGCTGGCCGAAGCCGAGGAAGGACGGGTCCCCGTGGCACTCCGTGCAGCCGAGCGCCTTCTTTCCGGTGTTGTGGCCGAAGAACGGGGCGAAGCGCAGCTGCGGCTTGCCGCGGTAGAGGGCGACGGCCTCGTCCCGCGAGCGGCGGCCGTCCTTCTCGACCACGGTCACGAACGTCTGGCAGCCGGGCGTCACGGGCGAGATGCGGCCTCGGCCGTTCAGGGCGAGCGGGAACGGGTAGAGCCGTCGCACGTCTTCCGTCTCGCTGAACTCGCCCTCGGTCTCGCGCCCCTGCACGAAGTCCCACCCGGCGTAGCGGCGGTCGTACGCGGTGTGGCAGCCGTAGCACTGGACGACCGTGCGCGAGTGGCAGGCCGAGCAGTCGAGGCGCTCGTGGCCGGCCACGCGGTGCTCGGGCGTGCCGGTGACGACCGCGCAGCGCAGCTTCTTCCCGGTGCGCTTCGTGGCGAGGACGATCGCGTCGCCCTCCGCGAAGACGTTCGAGTACGGCCGCCCCTTCGACGTGAGGACGACGCGGTCGCCGGGCCGGACCGCGACCGCGTACTGCCGCGACTCGCGCACGGGCGCCTCGTGCTCGCGGCCGACGGTCGCGAGGGCCGGCGGCCGCTCGCCGTCGCCGTGGCAGTCCTCGCAGCGGATCTCGAGCTGGGCCCGCATGTCGGCTGCGGCGTAGCCCTCGCCCATCAGCTCGCGCGAGGTGTGGCAGTCGATGCACTCCATCCCGGCCGTGAAGTGCACGTCGGCCGCGACGTGGGTGAAGCTCCTCTCGTCGCTCGCGCGCACCGGCCCCGGGCCGCCCGCCCGCGTCGGGACGAGCGCGTTGTTGCCGTCCATGAGGCCCTGGTAGCTGAGTGCGTGGCGGCCGCTCCGCTGGTGGCACGCGAGGCAGGCCTCCATGCGCGGCAGGCCGTCCATCGCGTGCGTCGCGCCGTGCGGGGTCTTCCCCTTCATCGTCGGGTCGCCGCCGCGGTAGGCCGCGCCCGCGCCGTAGGGGAAATGGCACGCCGCGCACCCCGCGGGGTGGCCGTTCGGCTCGAGCGAGTCGTTCTGGCGCGCGACGTGGCAGCGCGAACAGAACTTCCGGTAGAGCTCGCCCGAGAGGCTGTCGAGCCGCGCGACCGCCTGGTGCGTGAGCGGCCGGCCCGCTTCGTCGTGCAGGCTCGCCTCGCGCGCCGCGTAGACTGAGCCGGGGGTCTCGCCCTCCCACGTCGCCTGGATCTGCCCGATCATCCCCGCGTTCGTGAACATCTGGCTCGTGCGCACGCGGTCGACCTGGTGCGCGTGGCACCCGCCGCAGCCCTTCTCCCAGCGGGCCGGGTAGGACGGGTTCGCGAGGCCCCAGATCCCGGCGTGGGCCTCGGCCTTCGCCACGGCCGTCGGATCGCCGCCGTGGCAGGAGACGCAGCCCTCGTGCGACGCGGACGCGCGCTCGATCCCCGCATGGCAGTCGAGGCAGCGCTCGCCGGTCGTGCCGCGGGCGCAGCCCGCCGCCACCGCCGCGGCGGCCACCGCGGCCGCGAGCCGAAGCCGGAGAAGCCGGGCGGAGGGCCTCATGACCTCTGGCGCAGCAGGAGCGGTGCCACACCGGAGGCTCGCCCCTTCAACGACTTACGGGTTGAGTCGGGGCAACGGCTGCGGCGGTCCGGCGGGCAGCGAAAGCTTTGCGCGGTTTGGCCTGTTCGGGCCTTCCCTCGCCCGGCACCGGGGCCGCGACGTCAGTGCGCCGACTTCGCTCCCCGCACTCGGCTCACGGCCGCCAGCACCCCGACGATCAGGCCGCCCGCCACGACGCCGATCGTCGCATTGGCAAGAGTGGGGCCGAGAGCGCCGATGACACCGTCGTGGTGCGCGAGCTCCTCGATCCGGTGGTGCGCGGGCGGGATCCCGTGGGCGAGGATGCCGCCGCCGACGAGGAACATCGCCGCGGTGCCAGCGACGGAGAGAAGGCCCATGAGCCGCGGTGCCGCGGCGAGGATCCCCGCCCCGAGGGCCCGGCTCACACGCCCGCCGCCCCGGCTCAGCCACAGGCCCGCGTCGTCGAGCTTGACGATGGCCGCGACGAAGCCGTAGACGCCGACCGTCATGAGGAGCGAGATGCCGACGAGCACCCCGACGCGCGTCGCGAAGGGCGCGCCCGCCACCGTGCCGAGCGCGATGACGATGATCTCGGCCGAAAGGACGAAGTCGGTGCGGACCGCGCCCCTGATCTTGTCGCTCTCGAAGGCGGCGAGGTCCCTCGCCGGATCGAGGAGGGCCGCCGCGATCTCGGCCCGCCGGGCGTCGTCCTCGTTCCTCCCGTGCAGCAGCTTGTGCGCGACCTTGTGGAAGCCCTCGTAGCAGAGGAACGCCCCTCCCACCATCAGGAGCGGCATCACGGCCCAGGGCGCCACCGCGCTCACGAGCAGGGCGAGGGGCACCAGGATCGCCTTGTTGACGAGCGAGCCCTTGAAGACGCCCCACACGACCGGCAGCTCCCGTTCCGCCCGGACGCCGCTCACCTGCTCGGCGTTCAGGGCGAGGTCGTCGCCGAGGACGCCGGCCGTCTTCTGCGACGCGACCTTGGTGAGGGCCGCGACGTCGTCGGCCACGGCGGCTCCCTTGTGGGCCGCGACCTTCGTCAGGACCGCGACGTCGTCGAGGAGGGTGGCGATGTCGTCGAGAAGGGCGATGAGGCCGGGCGCGGGCAAGGGACCCTCCGGGGAAGCGGCAAAGGTTAGCAGCCGGCCGCGCCATCCGTCCATCCCGGCCCGCTCCACGGTGCCGGTCGCCCCTGTGCTTGACAAAATCTAAGTTTAGACTTATTCTAAGAAGGATGAGGGACGAGGACATCCTGCGCCGCCTGCGGGACCACGGGATCCAGCCGACCGCCCAGCGGCTCGCGGTGGCCCGGCTCGTCCTCGACGACGCCTCGCACCCGACCGCCGACGAGGTCTGGGCGCGGGCCAGGAGGCGGAGCCCGACCCTGTCGCGGGCGACCGTCTACAACACGCTGAACCTCTTCGTCGAGCGCGCGCTCCTCGCGACCCAGGTCGTGCGCGAGGGCGCCCTCGTCTTCGACCCGCACGTCGCGCCGCACCACCACTTCGTGGACGACGCGACGGGCGAGGTCCACGACGTGCCGTGGGACGCCCTGCGGGTGAGCGGGGGAGAGCGGCTGCGGGGGTTCGATGTGCGCGGCTACCAGGTGGTCCTCCGGGGCCGGAAGCGGACCCGCGCGGGGCCTTCGAAGTCCGAGTGAGGAGGAGAGAGATGGAAGTCAACATCGGGATCGACGCGGGAAAGCGCGAGGCGATCGCGGGGGGGCTCTCGCGCCTCCTGGCCGACACCTACACGCTGTACCTCAAGACCCACAACTTCCACTGGAACGTCACGGGGCCGATGTTCAATACGCTGCACCTGATGTTCGAGACGCAGTACAACGAGCTGGCCCTCGCGGTCGACCTGATCGCCGAGCGGATCCGAGCCCTCGGTTTTCCCGCGCCCGGGAGCTACCGCGAGTTCGGGAAGCTGACCTCGATCGCCGAGAGCCAGGGCGCGCCCGACGCGAACGCCATGATTCGCGAGCTCGTCGAGGGCCAGGAGGCGGTGGTCCGCACGGCCCGCAGCGTCTTCCCCGACGCCGACGCCGCGCACGACGAGCCGACGGCCGACCTTCTGACCCAGCGCATGCAGGTCCACGAGAAGAACGCGTGGATGCTGCGGAGCCTGCTGGAGAAGTAGGCGCCCGCCTCGGTAGAGGGGGGAGAGCGCCGACGCCCCGGGCGTCTTCACGGCTTCTTGACACCGGCTCGCTACCCTGCGGCAACGCGGGAGGGAACGCGATGCGCGCGAGAAGTGCGAATGCGGTCGGGCGGGTGGGCTGGGTGGCCGCGGCGATCGTGCTGATCTGGGCCGGCCCGGCGCCGGCCGCGCCGCTGGCGGAGACGACGGGGAAGGGCGCGGAGGCGGTCGCGCGGGCGTTCTTCGAGGCCCTCGCGAGCGGCGATGCCGGGCGCTTCGAGGCGATGGCCCGGGAGCGCTACGCCCCGGCCCAGCTCGCGCGCCGCTCGGCCGAGGAGCGAAAGGCGTTCGTCGAGCGGCTGCGGGGAGACTTCGGTCCGCTCACTCTGGACGGTGTCCGCAACCTCGACGACTCCCGGCTCACCCTGGCGGTGAGTGGCGCGACGGGCCTTCGCGGGACGATCGAGCTGGAGCTCGAGCCGGCGCCCGCCTCTCGAATCGTGTCGGTCAAGGTCGAGGTCGGCGACTCGGGCGAAGAGCCCGCCGAGCCGCCGCCCCCCGTCGACGCGCGGATGTCGGACGCCGAGCTCGCCCGGTCGCTCGACGCCTGGATCGGCGCCCGGGCCGCGAGCGGCGCTTTCGCCGGCGTGGTGGCGGTCGCGAGGCAGGGTCGCCCCCTGTTCGAGAAGGCGTACGGAATCGCCGACCGCGAGCAGGGGATCCCGGCGACGGCGCGCACCCGATACAACGTCGCCTCGATCGGAAAGCTGTTCACGAGGACCGCGATCGGGCAGCTCCTCCAGGCGGGGCGCCTGTCGCTCGCCGACACGGTGGGTCGGTGGCGCCCCGACTACCCCGAGCCGAAGGTGCGCGCCGCCACGATCGAGCAGCTCCTCGAGCACCGTGGCGGGATCGCCGACTTCTTCGGGCCGGAGTTCGAGCGTCGGGCCAAGACGGACTTCCTCTCCAACGCGGACTACGACCGCTTCGTCTCCTCGCTGCCCCTTCTCTTCGACCCGGGCTCCCGCCGGCAGTACTGCAACGGCTGCTACGTGGTGCTCGGAGAGGTCGTCGCCCGGGTCGCCGGCCAGCGTTACGAAGACTACGTCTCCGCGCACGTCTTCGGGGCGGCGGGGATGAAGGCCGCCGGGTTCCTGCGCGGAGATCGACCGGCGGCCGACGTGGCCCAGTCGTACTCGAGGGAGCTGCCGGGCTCGGCCGGGCGGCTCGCGAACGCCCGCGAGGCGCACGGCGCCGCGGGCAGCGCGGCCGGCGGCTGCTACGCCACGGCGGCCGACCTGCTCGCGTTCGACGAGGCGCTGCGAACCGGCCGGCTCCTCGACGCCGCGCGAACCGCGTGGATCCTGGGCGACGTGGTGTCTACTGCGGCGCGGGCCCCGGGCGCGATCGCGATCGCCGGAGGAGCCCCCGGCGTCAACGCCCAGCTCGAGTCGGACGAGGCGTGGGCGGTGGCCGTCGTCGCGAACCTCGATCCGCCGGCGGCCTCCTTCGCCCAGGCGATCCACCGTCGTCTCTCGCGACCGTGACGGACTCGCCGCCGCGGGTGCTGATCGTGGAGGACGACGCGGTCGTCGCCGACACCCTGCGGGCATACCTCGAACGCGCGGGCCTGGCCGTGGAGACCGTGGGCGACGGGTCGGCCGGCCTCGCCCGCGCGCGGGCGCCGGGGGTCGCGCTCGTCATCCTGGACTGGATGCTCCCCGGCCTGTCCGGCCCGGAGGTGTGCCGTCGCCTGCGCGCGGAGGGCGCGGTGCCGATCGTCATGCTCACCGCCCGGGCCGGGGAGGACGACCGCCTGCGCGGCTTCGACGCCGGCGCCGACGACTACGTGCCGAAGCCCTTCAGCCCGCGGGAGGTCGTGGCCCGCGTCCTGGCGCTCCTGCGGCGCACCGGGGCCGGGCGGGCCTCGCCGCCTCCCCCCGTGCGTGTCGGCGACGTGGAGGTCGACCGGTTCCGGCGCGAGGCGCGGGCTCGCGGCATCCGCCTCGCGCTGACCCCGTCGGAGTTCCGCCTCCTGGAGGCGCTCGCCCACGAGCCCGGCCGGACGTTCACCCGGGAGGAGCTGCTCGAGCGCGCCTTCGGTCCCGACTACGAGGGCTTCGACCGCATCGTCGACACTCACGTGACCAACCTGAGGCGGAAGATCGCCGGCCACTCCGAACGTCGGGTGATTCACACCGTCCACGGCCTCGGCTATCGGATGCAGGACGACGATGGCTCGTGAGCGGCGGCCCGGGCTGCAGGCGCAGCTTCTCCTGACGGTCGGGCTCGTCGCCCTCGCCGCCGTCGCCGCGGTCGGGATCGCGAGCCGCTACCGCACCCGGCAGGAGTTCGGCCGGCTGCGCGACCTGGAGCGCCGGGACGCGGCGGGCCGGGTCGACGCGCTCGCCGGCGCGCTGGCCGGGCGCCTCGACGGCCGGTGCTGCCGGCCCGACCAGCTCGCGGAGGCGCGCGGCGCGCTCGGGGGCGACCTCGTTCTCCTCGTGCTGGGAGACGACGGACGCGTCGCCGGCTCCGAAGGCTCGGCTCTCGCCGGCCTCGACCGTCTGACCGCTCGCCGCCTCGGGCCCGAGCTGGAGATCGACGCCTCGCGCGGGGACGAGGCCACCGGCCTCGAGCGGATCACGCTGCGCTTCCTTCAGAAGGGAGCGGCGCTGCGCACGCAGGACGGCGGTCCCGCCCGCCTCTACGTGCTCCCCTTCCCGCGGCAGAGCGGCGAACGGGAGGCGGCGTTTCTCGGAACCCTCGACCGCGAGCTGGTCGGCGCCACCGTTCTGGCCGGCCTCGCCGCGCTCGGCGCGACGTGGCTGATCGCGCGCAGGATGGTGCGCCCCCTGGCCCGGCTGGCCGCCGCGAGCCGGGCGATCGCGGCCGGTCGTTTCGGCGAGCGCGTCACGCCGGGCGGCGGACGCGAGGTGCGGGAGCTGGCCTCGGCGTTCAACGCCATGGCGGGCGAGCTCGAGCGCCAGCAGTCGCTGCGCCGCCGGCTGGTCACGGACGTGGCCCACGAGCTGCGGACGCCCCTCACCGCGCTGCAGTGCCGGCTCGAGGCGCTGCAGGACGGGCTGGCCGCCGATCCCTCGGTCGCCGTGGCCCAGGCGCACGACGAGGTGCGCCACCTGACACGCCTCGTGGCCGACCTGCACGAGCTGGCGCTCGCCGAGGCCCGCGAGCTGCGCCTGGAGACGGAGGACGTCCCCCTCGATCGCGTCGCCGCGTCGGCGGTCGCGGCCGCCGGCCTGGAGTCCGACCCCCGGCTCGAGCTCGCCGTGCCGGCCGGCGTGTGGGCGAGGGGCGATGCCGCGCGGTTGCGTCAGATGCTGCTGAACCTGCTCACGAACGCCGCGCGCCACACTCCGCCGGACGGGCGGATCGCGGTCCGGGCCGAAGCCGAGCGCGACGGGGTGGCGGTCACGGTCGCGAACACCGGCAGTCGGCTCGAGCCCTCCGACGCGGCCCGCATCTTCGAGAGGTTCTACCGGGCCGACCCTGCGCGCCAGCGCCACACCGGCGGCAGCGGCCTCGGCCTCGCCATCGTCAAGCAGCTCGCCGAGGCCCAGGGCGGCGCGGTCCGGGCCAGGAGCGACGACGCCGGGGTCGAGGTCGGATTCACGTTGCCCGGCGGGCGCGGGCGAGAGTAGGCTGAAAGCGCGGCCCGCGTGAAGCTGCTGCAGCGGCCGCCCGAGCAGGCGACCATCCTCGTCGTCCCCGGCCCCGGCGGCGGCTGCGTGCCGCGCGTCGCCCGGCCGGTCATCAACGCCCACGTCGCGGACGTCGTCGACTGGCGCGCGGTCGAGCTTCCGGACTGCGAGGGCCAGGGCGCCTTCGACCTGGAGGTGGCGCCCGAGTACGCCCGGATGTTCTCCCCGGCGCTTCACGCGGGGCGGAGCGGCCTTGAGACGACCGTGCGGATCGGCGCCGAGGCGACCGAAGGGGTCTCGGTGAGCTACACCGTCGTCCTCGCCAACGGGCAGCGCCAGACGGCGCACGTCCGCTTCTTCGAGCCTTCGGTCCGCTCGACGGCGAGTGGGCGATCCCGGCGCCGCCGCGCCGGCCCTAGTCGCGACGCGCCTTCCCGTCGCCGGAGCCGGCGTCGACCCGGCGGAAGTCGCCCGACCCGCAGGAGGGGCAGCCTTCGGGTCGGCCGGTTCCGAAGGGGAGCGACCACTCGTGCCGACAGGCGTCGCAGCGGGACTGCCGCTGGCCGACGAAGGCCACCGGGCCTCCCGCGATGCGCAGGGCGCGGCCCTTGACGAGAGCCTCCGCGACCTTGCGCCGAGAAGCCTCGACGATGCGCGCGAAGGTCGGTCGCGAGACGCCCATCCGCGCGGCGGCGGCGTCCTGGTAGAGGCCTTCGAGGTCGGCGAGGCGCAGGGCCTCGAGCTCGTCGACGCTCAGGGCCACCTCTTCGAGCCGGGACATCGGGACGCCCGCGGGCTTGAAGTAGCCGCACGGGGGCGGTGCGGCGACGCGGCGAGGGCAGCGGGGTCGAGGCACCTCAGTCCCCGATCGCGGGCCTGAGGCCCACGAGCGAGATGGCGCTCATCGCGAGTCCACCGGCGACGATCCACGCGAGCGTCCTCAAGTCGTCCTCCTTCCGCCTCGCGGCCCAAGCCCGCTCTCGACATCCGGGCCCGCTCCTCTATAATGAGCATATGATCATTATAGTCAAGCCCGCCTCGGCGGCCTGACGGAGGACGACAACCATGAGGATCTGCATCCCGACGGACGACGACCAGGGACTCTCCGGCGCGGTCGCCGGCCACTTCGGCCGGGCCCCTTTCCTGACGCTCGTGGACGTCGACAGCGGCGAGGTTTCCGTGGTCGCGAACCGTCCCCACGGCGAGGGCCACTGCAACCCGGTGGCCGCGATCGCGGGCCAAGGTGTCGGCGCGGTGCTGTGCGCGGGGGCCGGCCGGCGAGCGGTCGCCGCGCTCGAGGGCGCCGGGATCCGCGTGCTGGTCACGGGCGCGATTCGCGTCGAGGACGCCGTCGCCGACCTCCGGACAGGCGGCGCGCGCCCGTTGTCGCCGGGTGAGGCGTGCGGCGGCCACCACGGCGCGGGCGGCTGCCACGCCTGACGAGAGAACTGGTCGACGAGCGGGCCTCGGCCCGCTCGTCGACGGCGCCTGCCTAGCGCCCTGCGGGCTCCTCTCCGCCCTCGCTCGCTGCGGCCGGCGCGCTCTCCCGCGTCTTCGCCCACTCGCGCTCGGCGAGCTTGACCTCCCGCCACCACTTGAAGTGATGGCGGTACACGTGCAGCTCGTTGGCGTTCCCGGTGATCATCGAGAAGAACGCCGGCTTCTCCTCCGGGAAGACAGTGCCCATGTAGAAGTGGATCACGAGCCCGGCGACGATCCCTCCGACGGCGGCGAAGTGAGCGACGACCGCCCAGCCGACCGCCTGGGGCCCGAAGAGGCGGAAGGTCATGACGAGGCCGCTCAGCATGACGACCGGGATCAGCGAGTAGACGGAGATCGCGAAGAGCTTCTGGCCGGCGTTGTAGTTCCCTTGGGGCGGCAGCGGCTCCTTCGTGAGGTGGAGGATCGACTTCACCCGCACGACGAGCCAGTGGAGATCGTCCCGATCGAGCAGGATCTCCTTGTGAAGCACCTCGGCCCCGAGATACGTGCGGAAGCCGAAGGTGCCGTAGACGATGAAGACCACGATCCACGCGAGACCGATCGCGATATGGGCCTTCAGCATCAGGGCCCGGCCGCCGAACATCCCCTCGACGAGCTGGATGTACCACTCCGGGGCGACCCGGAAGTAGGGCGAAGCGACGAGGGCGAGACCGGTCACGAGCTCGAACAGCCAGACGTAGGCGTTCCACCAGTGGAGGAGGATGATCGCGACATGGTGCTTCTTCACCTGTCGCTGGAGCATCGCCCGGGCCTCTTCGGCCGAGAGCGGGACCGGCTGCAAGGGGATGGCCTCAGTCCTCAAAGTCCTTCTCTCCCTTCCCGAGCTGGACGAAGAACGCGATGGCCTGCCCGAGGAACGTCGCGCCCACGGCCGCGAGCACGAGCGGCTTGACGAGGCCCCGCCAGACCTGCCCCGCGGCGAGGAGCCGGGGCGGCTTCGGCGGGAAGCTCGAAAGGACGAGGTCCACGTGCTCGGGTTTCCCGAGGTAGTAGACGCGCGGGCCGATCGCCACCGCCGCCGTCTCCAGCCGCCGCGCGCCCTCCGCGTAGACCATCCGGTAGACGTCGCTCGAGGAGTCCTCGAGGTCCCCGAAGTACTTGGCGTGAGCGGTGCACGTCTTCACGCAGGCCGGAGGCTGGCCGCGCTCGACCCGCGAGGAGCAGAAGTCGCACTTGTCGATCTTGCGCGTGACCGGGTCGAGGTACCGCGCGCCGTACGGACACGCCTCGACGCAGAAGCCGCAGCCGATGCACACGTCCTTGTTCACGTGGACGATCCCGCTCTCGTCCTGGTATGTGGCTCCGGAAGGGCAGGCGGGGACGCAGGTCGGGCGGTCGCAGTGGTTGCACTGGGCCACGTAGAAGGTCGACACCAGCTTCGGAAACGTGCCGGCCACGGGCGTCGGCCGCACGTGGGTGCGGGCGTGGCCGGCCGGCACGTCCCACTCGCCATTGCAGGCGGCGGTGCAGGCGTGGCAGCCCACGCAGCGCCGGAGGTCCGTGACCATCGCGTATCGGGCCATCGCTCGCCTCCTACGCCTTCACCGGGCGCACGAAGTTGACCCGCATGCCGGTCCCGCCCATGAGGGGATCGACCGCCACCCGCGTCATGAGGTTCGTGTCCGAGACGCCCTTGCCGTAGGCGCGGCGCATGGCCTTCGAGCGGTGGCCGAAGCCGTGCACGAGGTAGGCGGCGTCGCCGCGGATCGCCTCGGTGACCTTCACCCGCACGGGCTCGCTGCGGACGCCGTCCTGGTTCTCGAGGACGACGCGGTCGCCGTCGCGGATCCCGAGCCGGCCGGCGGGGCCGGTGTGCAGCCACACCTCGTTCTCGGCCATGAGGCCGTGGAGCGTCGCGTTGTTCTGCGTGCGGGCGAACGAGTGCATCGGCGCGCGCCCGTAGATGAGGCGGAAGAAGCCCTCCGGCGGCGCCTCGTGCTCCTTGTACACAGGCAGGGGGTCGTGGCCCTCGTCCGCGAGGTCCTGCGAGTAGAGCTCGATCCTCTCGCTCGCCGTGTGGAAGGGGGACTCGTCCGGATCGCGGTCCTCGAGGTAGGGCCTCCCGGGAAAGGCGACCGCCCCCCGGTTCCGCAGCTCGGTCACCGAGATCTCCATCGGCTCGACGACCTTCGCGAGGTGCTCCTCGGGCGTCGCCCACGGGAGGTAGGCCTCGAGGCCGAGCTTTTTTGCGAGCTCCTTCGCGATCCACCAGCCCGGCTTCGAGTCGTGGAGCGGCTCGACGGCCGGGAAGCGCACCGCGACGAACGGCTCCTTCACCGAGGCGGCGATCACGGGGTAGTCGTAGCGCTCGAGGTAGGTGGCCTCGGGCAGCACGAGGTCCGCGTACTGCGTGAGCTCGATCGGCATCACGTCGACCACGACGAAAAGGTCGAGGCTCTCGAGCGCCTTCCGCGTGACCTGCGGCTGCGGGATGCTCTCGAGCATGTTCTGGCCCCAGGCGATCCAGGCCCTGATCGGGTAGGGCTTGGCGCTAAGCGTGGCCTCGATGAGGCCGTTCGTCACGCCCAGCTCCTCGGAGGCGTGCGGGAAACGCTCTCCCGCGCCGTCGGCCCGGCCCTTCGCGGAGTCCGGGAAGTCGGGAAGCTCGAAGTCGCCCTTCGGCACGCCGGTCGGGAGGAAGATCCCCCCCTTGCGTCCGTAGCTGCCCAGGAGCGCGGTGACGATCGCCATCGCGCGGGCGCGCTGCGTGTCGTCGCCGTACCAGGTCACGTGGCGGCCCGGGTGGAGCACGACCGCCGGCTTCGCCGCGCCCATCGCGCGCGCCGTCTCGCGGATCGCGTCCGCCGGGAGGTCGGTGATCGGCGCCGCCCACTCCGGCGTCAGGTCCTTGACGTGCGCGGCCAGCTCGTCCAGGCCGTTCGCGTGCTTCGCGAGGTACTCCGCGTCGTAGAGCTTCTCCGCGATCAGCACGTTCGCCCACGCGAGGAGGAGCGCGATGTCGGTGCCCGGCCGGATCGGCAGCCACCAGTCCGCCTTCGCGGCGGCGGTCGAGAAGCGCGGGTCGACGACCGCGAGCTTCGCGCCCTTCGCCAGGCCGTCGGCGAACTGCGTGATCTGCGAGGTGAAGACGTTCTCGCCGAGGTGGCTGCCGACGAGGACGACCATCCGCGCGTTCTCGAGGTCGACGGGCTCGGGGGAGCCGAGCCCGGCCCCGAACGTGAGCTGGTAGCCTACGTCGCGCGGGCCGCGGCACTGGGCGAAGGACGGCTCCGCGCTGTTCGGCGTGCCGTAGGCCTTCATCACGGTGCTCATGAAGCGCGCGCTGATCCCGTGCGGGAAGAACGCGACGGCCTCGGGGCCGTGCTCCTTCCTGATGGCCTCGAGCTTCCCGGCGAGGAAAGCGAGCGCCTCGTCCCAGCTCGCGCGCTCGAGCGGCGACTTCCGGCCGCCCCGGCGCAGCATCGGGTACTTGAGGCGATCGGGGTCGTAGAGGAGGTCCACTCCGGCGTTCCCGCGGGCGCACAGCCGCCCCTTCGTCAGCGGGTGGTCCGGGTTCCCCTCGACGCGCACGACGCGGCCGTCGGCCACGTGGGCCAGGACGCCGCAGCGCCAGAAGCACATCTCGCAGTACGTGGCGACGCGCTCGGTCCGGGCCGCGCCGTGGCGCGCGGGAGAGTGCGTCTGCGCGCCGGCGGGGGCGGCCGCCGCGGCGGCGGAGCTCGCCGCCACGGTGCCGAGGAAACGGCGCCGCGAAACCCTGTCGCCCATGGCGGGCCTCCTTCCTGGTGAGGCGGGACGGCTGGGGTCAGATCTTGAACCTTGAATTCCGGACCCGGAACTCAAGATTCAAGATCTGACCCCAGCTCCTCGTCCGGTTCAGCAGCCGGAGAGGTCGGCCGGGCCCTTCTCGAGCGCCAGCTCGTCGCCGGCCTTGACCGCCGCCTTGGTCGTGACCACGAGCGTCTTGTCGTCCTTCACCTCGGTGATGCGGCCGACTCCGCCCTTCCACTTCACCGGCGCGGCCTTCTTCATCCAGTCGGCCTTGGCGTCGACGAGCGTCACGGTGACCTTCTTGCCCTCGACCGACGCGACCTTGGCCTTGACCGGCGCGGCCACGGCGAGAGCGGCGCTCAGGACGACGGCCGCGGCGGCGGCGATGGTGCGCTTGATCATGACTATCGTCTCCTTCGGTTTTCCGATCGCCCGCGCCCGGCGAAGCGGGCGCGAGGGTCCGCGGGAGGGGCAGGAATGGGTGGCTGCCCCTCCCGGCCGGTGGCGATCAGAAGATGAACTGCATCTGCAGGACGAACTGGTTGAAGTCCTTCGTGGTGCGGCTCGTTCCCTGAAGGTTTGAGAACGTGCCTTCCTTGTCGAAGTCCGTCTTGCTGAACTCGGCCGTCAGCTTGAGGTTCTGGCCCCAGACGTAGTAGTTCGCACCGACCCCGACCCAGTCGACGATCTGGTCGTAGGCGTTGCCGAGGCAGGCGAAGCGCCATTTCTCGTAGCGGCCGAAGAGCTGCAGCGGCGCGCCCGGCAGCAGGTAGCCGGCCTTCGCGTACCAGCCGTTCTTCTCGCCGTTGAGGCCGGTGGCGCCGCTGTCGGGGTTCGCGCCCTTGTACGCTCCGTCGAGGTCGATCTTCTCCCAGGCGGCGGACGCGGTGAGCGTGCCCGCCTTCGACAGCGGGTACTCGAAGAAGGCGTCGGCCGTGAACGCCCGGTAGTCGTGGCGGCCGAGCTGCGTGTCGACGTCGGTGTAGGCGACCTTCGATTCGTACTGCACCGCGCCGCCGAGGGTGAGCACCTTCTTCTTGCCGAGGTACGTGCCCTTGTAGCCGTAGCCGCTCTCGGGATCGAGGAGGGTGACGTGCGCCCGCGCGGAGAAGCGCGGGTTCGAAGCAGGCGCGACCGCGCCCGCCGCGGCCTGGCGGCCCTCCATCGCGTCGACGCGGTACTGGACCTTGTCCTGCAGCAGGTTGCCCCACACCGCGACGCCGTCGTCGCGGGTGCCGACGTACGAGGCCCGGAGGAAGAGAGACCGGTCGAGGGTGAGCGGGTCCTCGCAGGCCTCGAGGTTCTCGCGCGAGAAGTTGTACTTGAAGCGGCCGACGTTCACCTTCAGCGCGTCGCTGAAGCTGAAACGGACGGCGGCGTCGAGAAGCTGGAAGCTCGTGTCGAACCCCGCGCCCGAGAAGTCGATCGCCGCGAGGTTCGGGTCCGCGAACTCGCCCTGCACGTACAGGCTGACCTTGTCGCTCCAGGCGCCCATCACCGCCAGGCGGTTGCGCCGGAAGCCGAGGTTCGTGGTGGCGTCCCCGCCGTCCGTGCCGGAGCCGATGTCGCGGTAGGTCCCGCGGAACTGGGCCTTGTACTGCAGCTGAAGGGTGCCCTGGTCCTCGTCGCCGAAGTGGAGCTTCGCCCCGGCGTCGCCCCAAGGGGGCGTCGTGATCTTCTGCTCCTCCTGCGCGCGCGCGGCCGCGCCGCAGAGGGCGAAGGCGAGGGTCAGGAGGAGGGCGTGCCGGAATGTGTGCTTGGTCATGGCCTCTATCTCCTTCGCCTCAGCAGCCGCCGCCCGTGGTGCCGCCGCCCCCGCCGCCGCCGCCGGATCCGCCGGAGGTGTTGGCCATGTAGGCCTTGTCCGCCGACTCGATCTGGTTGGCCTCGGCCTGCGACGGCGAGTAGACGAAGTTGCCCGGCACGAAGGCGCTCTCGCCGGGCACGGCCGCGGGCAGCGTTCCGACCGCGCGGGAGCCGGAGTCGAAGGCCCAGTTGCCGGCCTGGGCCGCGGTGGCGCCGGCCGCCGTGATCTTCGCGACGCTGTAGTTGTTCCACTGGCTCGACGAGCCGTCGTACATCGCGATGCTGCCCTCGGGAACCGCGAGGACCGCGTCGAAGAGGACGAAGCTCGGCGAGGCGCTCGTCGAGCTGCCGCACATGACGATCGTCTTCTTGCCCGGCGACAGGAACGCGCTGGCGGAGCCGTCCACCACCGGGGAGGACGACATCCGCGCGACGAGCGTCGCCTGGTCGGGGTAGAGGCGGTTGCGCGCGGCCTCGCCGTTGACGCGGTCGGTGACGAACTGGAAGCCGCCGTTGCCGCGGTAGGCGTTGGCGATGTAGGGCGAGATCGTCAGGCCCCGCACGTCGAGCATCTGCCAGGTGGAGAGCAGCGACTTGTCGCGGTTGACGCCGTCGACGAAGACGATCATCTCGCCGACCGACATGCGGAAGCTGTCGTGCAGCGTCTTGTTCGCGGTCACCGACCACTTCGACGGCGTCGGGACGAGGACGGCGTCGGAGAGGGGCTGGCCGGCGACGTCCCACGCGTCGTCGCCGCCGTTCAGGATCTTGACCCGCTCCCGGCTGAAGCCCCAGTAGCGGAAGGTCCAGTACGCGACCGACAGCTGGTAGGTGTCGTTGTCCGTGGAGCCGCGGGGGATCGTGAGGACGACCGTCGTCGCCCCGTCGATGCCCAGCTTCTGGACGAGGGCGTCCATGCGCGGGCCGCTCAGCATCATCGTGCCGGCGGGCCCGAGGCCCTCCTCGCGGGTCATCGTCAGCTCGTTCGGATAGTCGAGGAGGACGGCCTCCGCGATGTGCTTCTTCGTCGTCGAGGTGAAGTTCGCGGACGTGGCCACCGACACGATCACCACCCGGTCGGCGGTGCCGAACGGCGCGTTCACCTTGCCCTCGTCCATCCACTTCGCGAGGGTCCCGGCGTCGATGATCGCGCCCGGCGTGCTCGTGGTGGTGATGGGGCTCGAATAGCTCGTCGTCCCGGCGCTGCCTCCGCAGCTCCAGGCGCCGAGGGCGGCGGCGGCCAGCGCCGCCAGGCCCAAGGCCCGTCTCCGTCTCGTCTCGCTCGAGGATGTGTGCGCCATGCGCGCCTCCAGGCGGCGTCTCCAGGGCCTTCGATCGACGTCCCCTGCCGGGGTGGCCGCGGGCCCGCGTGTCCCGGCCCCGTCGCGCGGCGCGCGACGTCCGGGCTCGACGTCTCAATGGTGTGCCAGATTATTGATACAGCCGGACGGGAACAATGGGACAGATGATGCAGGGCTCCCATCCGGCCTGAAACGACCCGGTGCGGGAAAAGCCGACGCGGCCGCCTCAGCGCCGGCGTGGCGCCCGGTCGTGCCCCCGAATGGCCCGCGTTTTCGGGCCCGGCGAGTAGAAGACGACCAGGAGGCGGGCCTCGCGTCGGCCGGGATTGCGGGCCCGGTGCGGTTGCCGGGAGTCCAGGACGACGGAATCGCCCGGACCAATCGAATACTCCTCGCCCGCGACCTCGTAGACGCAACGGCCGGAGAGGCCGAACACCAGCTCCTGGCCCGCATGGACCATCGGATCCGGTCCCGTGCTCGCGCCGGCCGCGAGGGTCAGGACGAGGCCGTGCAGACGCTGTCCCGGCAGGCCGGAGGCGACCCCGCCGATCGCGCCGTGCGCCGCGCGTGCCGCGGGACGACTCTTCGCCGCGAGGCCGCGCGCGCCCCCGGCCGGCCCCGGCGCCGGCCCGAGGAGAGACGGCAGGGCCACCCCGAGGGTGGTCGCGAGAGCGTGCAGCGTCGCGAGGCTCGGCGAACCCCGGCCCGCTTCGACCTGGTGGACCGTGGTGGTCGAGAGCCCGCTGCGGCCGGCGAGCGCCCGCAGCGACAGGCCGGCGCGGCGCCGTTCCTCGTGAAGCCGCCGGCCGAGCGTGTGCGCGACGTCGTCGCTCATCACGCCGACTCTAGCAGGTCAGTCCGAGGGGCGGGCGCGCGAAAAGAACACTCCCGACCGGAGTAGGATCCGGGGACGCCAGGGGGTTCGCCATGTCGGGACCGGGGACCACGGCGGGAGCCGGTGAAGGGGCCGTCGCCACGATCGGAGGAGACCGCTCGTCTCTCACCCGCTTCGCCTGGCTCTCGATCGCGGCCGCCCTCGTCACGATGGGACTGAAGGTCGTCGCCTATCTCCTGACCGGCTCCGTCGGGCTCCTGTCGGACGCGATCGAGTCCATCGTCAACCTCGTCGGGGGCGTGATGGCCCTCGCGATGCTCACCGTCGCGGCGCGGCCCGCCGACGAGGACCACGCCTTCGGCCACGCGAAGGCCGAGTACTTCTCGAGCGGCGTCGAGGGCAGCCTGATCCTCGTCGCGGCCGCCGGCATCGCCGTGGCCGCCGTCCGCCGCCTCCTCGACCCGCGCCCGCTCGAGCAGGCGGGCATCGGCCTCGCGGTCTCGACCGCGGCGTCGCTCGTCAACCTCGTCGTCGCCCTCGTCATCCTGAAGGCCGCCCGGCGCCGGCGCTCGATCACCCTCGAGGCGAACGCACACCACCTCCTCACCGACGTGTGGACCTCGGCCGGCGTCCTCGTCGGCGTCGGCCTCGTCGTCGCGACCGGATGGCTCGTCCTCGATCCCCTCGTCGCCCTCCTCGTCGCGGCGAACATCGTCTGGACCGGCGTGTCGATCGTCCGCCGGTCGGTGAGCGGCCTGATGGACACGGCCCTCCCCCCGGGGGATCTCGCCCGCGTGCGGGCCGTGCTCGCGCGTCACGAGGAGATCGGCGTCCGCTTCCACGCCGTGCGCTCGCGGCAGGCCGGCGCCCGCAGCTTCGTCTCGATGCACGTCCTCGTTCCCGGCGAGTGGAGCGTGCAGAAGGGGCACGACCTGCTCGAGCGCCTCGAGGCCGAGCTGCGCGCGACGCTGGCCGACGCCACGTTCTTCACGCACCTCGAGCCGCTCGAGGACCCGGCCTCGTTCGCCGACCAGGACCTCGAACGGCCGGGTCCCTGACGCCCGGCGCCGCCTAGCTCGCGGCCGCGCCCGCCCGGGACGGCACCGCGAGGGTGAACCGGCTGCCGACACCCGGCGTGCTCTCGACGCGGACCGCGCCGCCGTGCAGCGCGGCGAGCCGCTGGGTCAGGGCGAGGCCGAGGCCCGTTCCCTCGTAGGAGCGGTTGAGGCCCGAGTCGAGCTGCGTGAGCGGCTCGAAGAGCCTCTCGAGCTTCTCGGGGGCGATGCCGATGCCGGTGTCCTTCACCTCGAAGCGCAGCTCGCCGGTGGCCGTGTCGGCCGCCACCCCGAGGCGCACGCGCCCGCCGGCCGGCGTGAACTTGACGGCGTTGCCGAGGAGATGGACGAGCATCTGCTTGAGCCGCCTCGGGTCGCCCTCGACGGTGGCCTCCGATCCCGCGCCGTCGAGCGCGAGGTCGACTCCCTTCGCCCGGGCGGCCGCGCGCACCGCGGCGAGGCTTCCCTCGCACAGGTCGGTCACGGACACGGCGTCGACGTGGAGCGGCAGCTGTCCGGCTTCGATCCGGGTGTAGTCGAGCAGGTCGTTCAGCATCGAGAGGAGGTGCCGGCCGCTCGACTCGACCGTCGCGAGGGCGTCCTTCTGCGCTGGCACGAGGGGCCCGAGCGACTCGTCGAGGAGGCTCCCCGCCAGGCTGAGCGCCGCGTGGAGCGGCGTCCGCAGCTCGTGGCTCATGCGCGAGAAGAACTCGTCCTTCATCCGCGCCGCCGACAGGAGCTGCTCGTTGGCCGCGGCCAGCTCGTCGCGGTTGGCCCGCAGCTGCTCCTCCGAGCGCTTGCGCTCGGTGATCACGTCGAAGATGGCGACGAAGTGGTCGCGGGCGGGGCAGTAGGCCGAGACCGCGAGCCACTCGTCGAACGCCGGCAGGAACGCCTCGAAGTGGTCCGGCACTCCCCACCGCGCGACCCGGGCCAGGCGGCCGAGGGTTTCGCCGTCCGGGTCGGCGAGCCCGGGAAGCGCCCGCCGCAGCGTCCGGCCGGCGACGTCCTGCACGCGAAGGAGCTTCTCGAACGCGGGGTTGACCTCGAGGAGCACCGCGTCCTTCGGGGCCCCGTCGTCGAACAGCACCCGGCAGTGGGCGTAGCCGGCGCTCATGTTCATGAAGAGGGAGCGGAAGCGGCTGTCGCTCTCGCTCTGCGCACGCTCTGCCACCTTCTGCTCGGTCACGTTGATCGCCACGCCGACGAGCCGCTCCGGCCGGCCGTCCGCGCCGACGAGCACGCGCCCGCGCAGCCGGAGCCAGCGGATCTCGCCTCCCACTCCGATGACGCGGACCTCGGTCGCCAGCCGCCCCCGCCGCTCGATCGCCGCGCGCCGCTTCTCCGGGAAGGCCGCCCGGTCGTCGGGGTGCAGCACGCGCAGGAAGCTGTCGAGGGTCGGAGGGTCCGTCGCCGGGTCGAGGCCGAGAAGGCGGTAGTACTCCGGCGACCAGCTCCCCTCGCCCGAGCGCAGGTCGCGGCTGAATGCCCCGGCCTCGGCCGCCTCCTGCGCGAGGGCGAGGTAGCCCGCCTCGCCGCGCAGCGCCGCCTCGGCGCGGTCGATCCGGCGCTGGTGGCGGGCGGTCCGGGCGGCGAGCACCGCCACGAAACCGAACACGAGCGCGCGGATGCCGGCGTTCAGCCAGACCTCGTCTCGCGACTGCGGCGACTCCCAGGCGAACAGCGCGAGGGCCGTGCGCACGCCGGTGAGGGCGAAGGCCAGGGCCAGCCCCGGACCGGCGCCGCCATACCACGCGGCGAAGGCGATCGGCAGCAGGTAGAGGAGGGGGAACTGGACGTTGGGCCCGCCGTGGTAGTCGACGAACGCGAGCGGCACGGACGCGGCGAGAGCGAGCGCGGGCGCGAGCCAGCGGCGGGTGTCGAGCGAGGAAGCGAAGCGCGCCCACATGAGAGGAGCTTCCGCGGCCATTCTAGGCCCGCCGGCCCCGCCGGCGCCGGGCTACTTCGTCTTCCAGCTGATGTTGCCCTCGCCGTCCGTCACCGAGACGACGATGGCCGCGGTCTGGCCCGCGGCCGTCTTCGCCTCGCACTCGAACGTGTCGCCGGCCCTGGCCGGCTTCCAGCGGCCGCCGCAGCTCGCGGTCGCCTCCACCTGCGCCTGCTCCCTGAGACCCGTGACGATCGACGCCTCGACCTTCTGCAGGTCGAGGAGGCCTTCGGTCTTCGTCACCTTCCACGACACGTTGCTCTTCGCGTCGTCCTGCGTGACCGTCACCGTCAGCCGGCCGCCGCCCTTCGGCGTCGCGACGCACTCGAACACGTCTCCCGCCTTGACCGGCCGCGGGGGCGGGCAGGCCACGGTCTCGACGGGCAGGCTCAGCTGGGCGGCGACGCCGTCGGCGATCGCCTTCTTGACGGCGTCCATGTCGAGGCTCGGCGCGCTGCACGACGCGGCGAGGGCGGCCGCACCGGCCGCGGCGGCGAAGAGACCGAGAGCCGACAAGGACGGTCGGCGGGTCGTGAGTGGCACGGGGTTCCTCCCGGAGTCTCGTGAAGGGGCGAGAGCGGCGGGATTCTACCCGCGTCTCCGGCCGTCACCTAGGTCAGACTCCGACGCCGCCGCGCGGCCCGAAAAGACGAAAGGCGGCGGGCCGCAGCCCGCCGCCTTTCGCGAGGCCTCAGGCCGCCGACGCCATGCGCGCCGGCGGCTGGGCCCTAGAACTCGAGACGGAGCCCGATCTGGACCATGCGCGGGCCAGGGGTGTTGGTCGAGCCCGTGGCCGTGCCGTTCGACGGGCTGTCGGCCGAGCCCGGCGTGAACTTCAGGAAGTTCGGGTCCGTGAACGTCGTGACCGGGGCGCCCCAGTTGACGTGGTTGAACACGTTCGCCGCGTCGATGCGGATCTCCGGGCGGACGCGGCCGATCTGGAACGACTTGAAGAGCGACAGGTCGACGTTCCACACGTTCGGCCGGCGGAACTGGTTGCGCTTCGACGTGCCGAAGCCGTTGTAGTCGAGGCCGGTCGGCTGCGAGAACAGCGACTTGTCGTAGTACGTCTCGGTGGCCGAGCCGACGGCGCCGATCGCCTCCGGCTTGTCGCCGGCGAAGTTGATCAGGACCGAGCCGCAGCCCTGGCAGTTGAGGGCGTTGTTCGTGCCGCTGATCGAGTACGGCGTGCCCGAGTACCACGCGGCGATGCCGCTGAACTGCCAGCCGCCGAGGATGGCCTTCGCCGCGCCCTTGTCGGAGCCCTTGAAGAACGGCAGCTCGTAGAGGAAGCCGAGCTGGGCGATGTGCGTGCGGTCGAACCCGGCGAGGGCGAAGTTGTCGTTGTACTTGATCGGGCTGTTCCACGTGAGCCCGACCCAGCCGTCCTCGTCCGCCATGTCCTTCGCCTCGGAGAGCGTGTAGGCGCCCTTCAGCATCAGGCCGTTGCGGAACGGGCGGTTGAGGGCGATCTGCAGGCCCTTGTACCGCGACTTGAGGCGCGAGCCCCAGGAGTTGACGGTCGTGGTGCCGGCGATCCCGAAGTACTGCCGCGCCGCGTTGCCGCCGCCGGGGACGCCGTAGTTGATGTTGAGGTCGGCGTAGCCGCCGTCCGTCTTCGTGCCGACGTAGGCGATCTCGGCCGAGATGTTTCCGGGCAGGCGCTGCTCGAACGCGACGTTCCACTGCTGGATGATGCCGCGGTCGACGTTGTTCTGCTCCGGGGTGCGGGTGAAGACGCCGACCGGCAGCTTGACGCGGCCGCTGCTGAGGTCGGGGAGCGTGAAGCCCGGGATGCCCTGCGCGAGGGTCGTCGACCAGCCGTAGGTCTCGCCCGTCTTGTTGAGGAAGACGTCGTAGGGATAGGCGCCGCGCATCGGGCGCGACCACGGCAGCGGGTTCACCGTCCGGCCGTACCCGGCGCGGATGACCGAGTTCTCGCTCAGGCGGTACATCGCGCCGAGGCGCGGCGCGAAGTAGAGCTTCTGCATGTCGATGCCGACGTCGTTCGGAACGTCGCCGCGGCCGCCCATGAGGAGCGTCCAGGTGCTGAGGTCGAGCCGCTCGATGCCGCTGTCGGCGCGGGTCATGAGCGGGTAGTACTCGGCGCGGACGCCGAGGCTCAGGGTCAGCTTCTGCGTCACGTTCCAGCGGTCGCGGACGTAGAACGCGAACTGGTTCTCGCGCCCGGTCATCTGGAGCTCCTGGAAGTCCTTCGAGTAGTAGTTCGGCAGGCCGAGCAGTAGCGCGCCGAAGCTGTTCCAGCCGGGCGAGGTGTAGCCGACCGCGCCGGTCGTGTTGTTGCTGAAGCTGAAGCCGCCCTTGAGGCCGTAGTCGCCGAACTCGGCCTGGTAGTGGTTCAGCTCGAGGCGGACGAAGTCGAAGCCGACGCGCACCTCGTGCTTCGGGAAGACCTTGGTGATGGCCGAGCTGAACGTCCAGTTCTTCTCCGTGCGGAAGAGCGGCATCCAGCTCGGGGTCCCGCCGATCGAGTAGGTGCTCGAGAAGGTCGGAAGGCCCGTGTATCGGTCGGTGCTGCCGTTGACGCCGGGGATGCCGAGCTCGGTGCTGAAGTTCGTCCCGTAGTCGGGGCCCGTGACCGTCTGGTTCATCTGGTAGAGCCCGAAGTTGCCGTCGAGGACGAGCGTCGGGCTGAGCGTCCAGGTGTGGCCGACGCCGCCCACGTAGGTGTGGGTCGTGCCGAGCGACGGGTTGTCGAACCCGAGGATGAAGTTGTCGCCGGTGCCCTCGTTGCGGAGCATGCCGAACTTCGCCCAGATCGAGTGCGACTGGCTGCGCTGGTAGGTCAGCTTGACGTCGTAGTTGTCGCGGTGCTGGTACTGCGTGCGGCTGATGACGTAGTCGTCCGCGATCTTGTTGGAGTTGAGGTCCTGCGCCGAGTTCGGCAGCGGGAAGTAGTTGAGGACCTTCGCCGCCTGCGGGCTGATGAGGCTCGACGGGATCGCGAAGTCCGCGAACTGGTCACGGCCGGTGCCGTTCGCGGCGCCCGTGAACGGGTTGTAGAGCCGGAACGTCGGGTAGGCCGCCGCGACCTCGGAGAAGTCGCCGGCCCGCATCTTCGCGGTCGGCACGCCGAAGGTCTGGTTGAACTTGTTGTCGCGCGAGTAGCGCTCCCACGACCCGAAGAAGAACATCTTGTTCTTCACGATCGGGCCGCCGAGGGTGGCGCCGTAGATGTTCTTCTTGAGGTCGGGCTTGGGGAGGCCGAACGCGTTGTTGAAGAACGTGTTCGCGTTGAGGCTCTCCGTGTTCCCGAACCAGAAGGCGGAGCCGTGCAGCTCGTTCGTGCCCGACTTCGTCACGAGGGTCACCGCCGCGCCGCCGGCCATGCCCTGGTCGGCGTCGAAGTTGTTCGTCGCGACGTTGACGGTCTCGATCGCCTCCGACGAGGTCACGTAGCCGACGTGGTGGGGCAGCCAGACGTTCACGGACACCGCGCCGTCGATGCGGGTCGCGTTGCTGTTCGGCTGCGTGCCGTTCACCCACGTCCGCAGCGACCGGCCCGGCGTGTCGATCTCGGCGTTCTGGAACTGGGCCGGGGTCGCGCCGGGGACGAGGTCGATGAGCTTCTGGTAGTTGCGGAACTGGTTCAGCGGGAGGTTCACGATCTCCTTCGAGGAGATCTCGGTGTGGAGGTCGGCCTTCTCCGTCTGGAGGAGCGTGCTCTCGGAGACGACGTTCAGCGTCTCGGTGAGGGCGCCCACCTCGAGCTTCATGTCGAGCCGGATCGGGTTGCCGGCCGAGACGCGGACGCCCGTCTGGTTCAGCGTCCGGAAGCCGGTGAGGGCCGCGCTCACGTCGTACACGCCGGGAGGCATGTTGCGGAACGTGTAGGAACCCTCGGCGTTCGTGATCGAGTCGAGCTTGAGGCCCGTGCCGGTGTTGGTCGCGGTCACCGTGGCGCCCGGGACGGCGGCGCCCTGGGTGTCGGTGATGTTGCCGACGATCGAGCCGTAGAGCGACTGGGCCGAGGCCGGCAGCGGCGCGAAGAGGACGGCCGCGACCGCTGCGAGCACTGCGGACCGCAGCGCAAAGCGGGTGAGGTGAGCCATGCTTTCGTTTTTCTCCTTGGTCGAAGGCGGGGTGCGCCGGCCGGCGATCGGAACACGGCCGTACTTACGGATGACACCGAGCCTTTGCATCGTTTGACTGCAACCGGCGTGCCCTTCGAAGTGGCCCATCCCCTCTTTGCAACCCCTGACTTGTCAGCGGGTTGAATGGTCTGACAACCTCGCGAAACGACCCGATCGCTCCAAGCTTCCGGATCCCTACAAAAATCCGGACAATTGCCTGCTGGAGCGACAGGAGGCGCAGGAAAAAGAAAGGGCGGCCGGGCTCTCGCCCGCCCGCCCTCCCCGTCCGCCGGACCGTCCGGCGGGTCAGATTGTCGTCAGAACTGGTACCTCACGCCGAGCTGAACCCGCCGCGGCCCCGTCAGGTCGGAGCCGGGATAGGCCGAGCTCGGAGTGAACTTCATGAAGTTCGGCGAGTAGAAGTCGGTGTTCGGCGCGCCCCAGTTCGTGTGGTTGAAGACGTTCGACGCCTCGACCCGGACCTCCGCCATCGTCTTCCCGATCGGGAACTGGCGGAAGAGCGAGAGGTCGAGGTTCCACACGCCGGGACGGCGGAACTTGTTCCGGCCGCTGTTGCCGAAGCCGGCCACCGTGGCGCCGGTCGGCTGCGAGAAGAGCGAAGGGTCGTACCACGGCTCGGTGTCGGAGCCGGCGCTGCCGCTCGGGCTGTAGTCGCCGCTGTAGTTGATCTGCACCGGGCCGGCGCCCGGGGCGTTCAGCTGCCCGTTCGAGCCGCTGATCGAGAACGGCGTCCCCGAGTAGGCCGAGGCGATGCCGTTCAACTGCCAGCCGTGGAGGATGGCCGCCGCGACGCCCTTCTTGTCCTTCAGGAAGGGCAGCTCGTACAGGAAGCCGAGCTGGAACACGTGCGTGCGGTCGAAGCCGGCGAGGGCGAAGTTCTGGTCGTACATCCCGGGGTAGTTCCAGGTGACCGACGTCCAGCCGTCGTCGTCCGTCTCGTTCTTCGCCTGCGACAGCGTGTAGGCGCCCTTCAGCATGAGCCCGTTGCGGAACGGGCGGTTGAGCGCGACCTGCAGCGACTTGTAGCGGCTCTTCGTGCGCGCGGCCCAGTCGTTGATGCTGTTCGTGCCGGCCGAGGCGTAGTACTTGCGGCCGGCCTGGCCGGTGCCGGGGTCGGCGTAGTTCACGTTGAGGTCGGCGTAGCCGCCGTCCGTGCGCGAGCCGACGTAGGCGACCTCGAGCGAGACGTCCCACGGCAGGCGCTGCTCGAACGCCAGGTTCCACTGCTGGATCGTGGCGCGGTTCACGTCGGTCGGGTTCGGCGACCGCATGAAGATGCCCTCGGGCAGCGGGATGTGGCCGGAGCTGATGTCCGGCACCTCGATCGGGGGAATGCCCTCGCCGAGCGTGCCGACCCACTGGTACGTGTCCGAGGAGTTCGCGTACGAGATGTCGAGCGGGTAGGAGCCGCGCATCGGGCGCGACCACGGCAGCGCGTTGAACGTGCGGCCGTAGCCGGCGCGGACGACGCTGTTATCGGTGAGGCGGTACATCAGGCCGAGGCGCGGCGCGAAGTACCACTTCTTGAGCTGGATGCCGACGTCCTCGGGCACGCCGCCCTTGCCGCCGATGAGGACGGTGTAGCTGTTGTAGTCGAGCCGCTCGAGGCCGCGGTCGGCCCGCTTCATGAGCGGGTAGTACTCGAGGCGGGCGCCGAGGGACAGCGTCAGCTTCTTCGTGACGTTCCAGCGGTCGCGAATGAAGAGGGCCGACTGCCACTCGCGTCCCGTCATCTCCTCGGCCTGCACGTCCTTCGCGACGTAGTCGGGCACCCCGAGCAGGAAGGACGCGAAGCTGTTCCACTGGAGAGGCTCGTAGCCGTCGGCCGCCGTCTCGTAGCCGGAGAAGCCGAAGGCGCCGCGCGGGCCCTCGCCGAACTCCGGCTGCCAGTGGTTGAGCTCGTGGCGGACGATGTCGATGCCGCCGCGGATCTCGTGCTTCGGGAACACCTTCGTGAGGGCCGACGTGAAGGTGTAGCTGCGCTCCTTGCGGAAGAGCGGCACCCAGCCGTTCGGCTGGCCGATCTGGTAGCCGTTGTAGAAGAGCGGCATGCCGCTCTGGCGGATGTCGTCGCCGTTCGTGCCGGGGATGCCCCAGTCGTCGCTGCCGATGTTCGTCCCGTAGTCCGGGCCGGTAACGGTCTGGTTCTGCTGGTTGATCCCGAAGCTGCCGTCGAGGACGACGGTCGGGCTGAGGGTCCACGTGTGCCCGACGGTGCCGACGTAGACCTTCGTGTCGCCGAGGCCGCCGCCGTCGTAGCCGAGCATGAAGAGGTTGCTGACCTTCGCCCGGAGCATCGAGAACTTGGCCCAGACGTTGTGCGACGTGCTCCGCTGCCAGGTGAGCTTCGCGTCGTAGTTGTTGCGGCCGAACGTGGGCTCGCGCTGGATGACGTAGTCGTCGGCGAGGCCGTTCGAGTCGAGGTCCTGGGCGGTGTTCGGCATCGGGTACGCGTTCATCACCTTGAGGGCGACGGGGCTGATGAGGCCCGCGGGGATCCGGCTGCCCGCGAACGGCGTCCGGCCCGTGCCGTCCGCGTTGCCGGTGAGCGGGTTGTAGAGCTGGAAGTCCGGATAGGCCGCGGCGACCTCGGAGAAGTCGCCCGCGCGCATCTTCGCGGTCGGGACGGTGTAGACGTCCTGGTAGCCGCGCGTGTCGTCGTAGCGCTCGAAGGAGCCGAAGAAGAAGAGCTTGTTCTTCTGGATCGGACCGCCGAGGGTGCCGCCGTAGACGTTGCGCGAGAGCGGGGCCCTCTTCAGGCCGAACGCGTTGTTGTAGTAGCCGTTCGCGTTGAGCTCGTCCTGGTTGCGGAAGAAGTAGGCCGAGCCGTGGAACTCGTTCGTGCCGGACTTCGTGACGACCGTGACGGCCATGCCGGCGGCCATGCCCTGGTCGGCGTCGAAGTTGTTCGTCGAGATGTTGACGGACTCGATCGTCTCCGCCGGGTTCACGTAGCCGACGTGGTGCGGCAGCCAGATGTTGACCGACACCGCGCCGTCGATGCGGAACGCGTTGTTGTTCCGCTGGGTGCCGTTCACGTTCGTGGTGAGCGCGCGGCCGGGCGTGTCGATCTCGGCGTTCTGCGTCTGCGCCGGCGTCGCGCCGGGCACGAGGTTGATCAGCGCCTGGTAGTTGCGGAACTGGTTGAGCGGCAGGTTCACGAGCTCCTTCGACTGGAGCTCGGTGTGGATGTCGGCCTTCTCGGTCTGCAGCAGCGTCGTCTCGCTGACGACGTTCACCGCCTCGGTGAGGGCCCCGACCTCCAGCTTGAGCTCGATGCGCACGGGGTTGCCGGCGCTCACCGGCACGCCCGTCTGGCGCAGCTCGCGGAAGCCCTGCATGTTGACCGACAGGTCGTAGGTGCCGGGCGGCAGGTTGCGGAAGGTGTAGCCGCCCTCGCTGCCCGAGACGGTGTCGATCTTGAGGTTCGTTCCGGTGTTCGTCGCGGTCACGGTCGCGCCGGGGACGGCCGCGCCGGAGCTGTCCACCACGGTGCCGACGATCGACCCGTAGAGGGTCTGGGCCGGCGCGAGGGGAGCGAAGAGGACGACGGTGGCCGCCGCCAGCGCTGCGATGCGCAGGGCGACGCGCGCGGGTTGTGTCATGTTCCGTTCTTCTCCTTGTGGCTGTTCGTCGCCGGGCGCCGGCCGCTGACGCGAAGGCGCCCGTCGGACCCGGCAGCTCAGGCCGTCGGGCTTCCTTTTCTTGCGTGCAACCGCCGTGCCCTCTTGCTTATCGAGCGATCAGCCGTAAGAGAGCCCGTTCATTCAGGCACTTACCGCGCATGTAAAGAACAGGTAAGATCGTCGGGTCCAACCCGCCGGAGCGACAGCAGGAATCCGGATACCGGGAGTGGTACGAAGGCTGCGGCGGGGCGGGTCGCGGAACTAGAGCCGGCGGAGAACCTGCACGTAGCCGCCGAAGCGGACGGAGCGGCGCTCCGCGCCGAAGAGCCCGCCCAGCTCCGACTCGAGCCACGCGTCGATCTCCTCCGCGCGGCGCGCGCCGTACTCCACGACCGCCACGATCGACGACTCGGTCATGAGGAAGCTCGCGTACTCGCGCGCCGTGAAGCGCCACTCCGTGTCGAAGTCCTCGCGCTCGGGCGCCGTGAAGCCGTGGGCCGCCGCCTCGGCCGCCGTGACGAACGGGTCCTGCGAGGGAGGGAAGGGGAAGCGGCCGACGAACTCGCGCCGGTACCACTCCTCGAGGCCCGGGACCTCGTCCGACGCCCCGCGGTCGCCGAAGTCGAGAGGCACGAGCGCGCCGCCGCGGCGCAGCACGCGGGCCGCCTCGGGAAGGAACCGGCCGCGGTCGACCCAGTCGAGCGAGCCGCAGGCGACGACGAGGTCGAACGAGCCGCTCGCGAACGGCAGCGTCTCGGCCACGGAGGCGGCGTAGCGCGCGCCGCCCGTCCGGCTCGCCCGGCGCACCATCGCGACCGACCCGTCGATGCCCACGACCCGGCGCGCGAGCGCGAGGAGCGCCACCGACGACAGGCCGGTCCCGCAGCCGACGTCGAGCGCGCGCGCGGCCGGGCCGCTCCCGCCGACGAGCCGCGCGACGCGCGCGAACACCTCCGGGTGGAGATAGGGCCGGGCCGTCGCGTAGCCGTCCGCCACGCGCTCGTGGTCGAATAGCGCGTGCGTCGTCTCGGGTCGCTCGTCTCTCGCGGTCGTCACGCCGCCGATTCTCCTCCCCGCCGCGCGTTCTCTCCAAGCCGGGCCGCCCTCCTCGCCGCCCTCGCTCTGGCGCCCGCCCTCGTCCCGCCGGCCTCGGCCTCCCTCCCGCTGCGCGCGGCGCGCGCGTCAGGGCCGATCGAGGTCGACGGCGTCCTCGCCGAGCCCGCGTGGGCCCAGGCGGCGCCCTTTCGCGACTTCGTGCAGCGGGATCCCGACCAGGGGCGGCCCGCGACCGAGGCGACCGAGGTGCGCTTCCTCGTCGACGACCGTGCGCTCTACGTCGGCGCGCGCCTCGACGACCGCGAGGCGTCTCGCATCGCCCGCCAGCTCTCTCGGCGCGACGCGGCCGCCGAGGCCGACACCTTCACCGTCTACCTCGACCCCGAGCGGGACGGCCGCACCGGCGTCGTGCTGCAGGTGAGCGCGGCCGGCGTCCAGCGCGACGCCGCGATCTACGACGACAACTTCGAGGACGACACGTGGGACGCGGTGTGGGAGTCCGCCGTGCGAGAAGACGCCTCCGGCTGGACGGTCGAGCTGCGCGTCCCGCTCTCCCAGCTGCGCTTCCCGACGACGCCCGGGCACCAGTGGGGCGTCAACGTGCGCCGCGTCGTCCACCGCAAGGCCGAGAGCGCGTGGCTCGTGCTCGTGCCGAAGAACGAGAGCGGCCTCGCCTCGCGCATGGCCCCGCTCGACGGCCTCGACGCGGTCGCGCCCGGCCGGCACCTCGAACTCCTGCCCTACGTGTCGGGCCGGATGGAGTACGTGGAGCCCGCCTCGCCCGACGACCCGTGGAACGACGGCTCCCGGCCCTTCGGCGGCGCCGGCCTCGACTTCCGCTACGGCCTCGGCACCGGCATGTCCCTCGTCGGCGCCGTCAACCCCGACTTCGGGCAGGTCGAGGTGGACCCCGCGGTCGTCAACCTCACCGCCTTCGAGACGTTCTTCGAGGAGAAGCGGCCCTTCTTCACCGAGGGCAGCCAGGTCTTCCTCCGCTTCGGCCGCAGCGGGGCGGCGGACTACACGACCTACTTCTACCCGGAGCCTCTCCTCTTCTACTCGCGGCGCATCGGACGCGCCCCTCAGCTCGCCGCCCGGGGCGACTTCGTGGACGCGCCGCAGGCGACGACGATCCTCGGCGCGGCGAAGCTCGTCGGCCGCACGAAGAGCGGCTGGAGCCTCGGTGTTCTCGAGTCGCTCACGGGGCGCGAGAGCGCCCTGGTCTCGACCGCGGGGCTGACCCGCGACGTCGAGACCGAGCCGCTCACGAACTACTTCGTGGTGCGCGCGCAGCGCCCCCTCGGCGGGCGCGGGGCGATCGGCTTCATCGGCACGTCGGTCCTCCGCGACGCGCGCACGGCGGCCGTCGAGGCCTTCCTGCCGCAGCGCGCGTTCGTGGGCGGCTTCGACGGCCACGTCTTCCTCGACGGCCGGCGGGACTGGGTCGTCTCGGGCGGTCTCTCCGCGAGCACCGTCTCCGGCTCGAGCGCGTCCATCCTGCGCCTCCAGCGCGCGGCCCAGCGCTACTACCAGCGGCCCGACGCCCCGCACGTGAGCGTCCTTCCGGCCGCCACCTCGCTCTCCGGCTGGAGCGGCCGCCTCGGCCTCAACCGCAACCGCGGCAACGTCACCTTCAACGCCGGCCTGTGGAACATCAGCCCCGGCTTCGAGCCGAACGACCTCGGCTACGCGACGCAGACCGACCGGGGCGGAGCCCACGCCCAGGTGCTCTTTCGCCGGCTCGTGCCCGACCGCTGGACGCGCAGCCGCCGGCTGGCGATCGCCAAGTGGTGGACCTTCAACGACGGCCGCGAGAGCCAGGGCGACGGCGTCCAGGTGACGGCGAGCGCGCAGGCCCGAAGCTACTGGCAGCTCGACCTGACCCTCGGCAAGTCGTGGAACACCTGGGACGACAAGCTCACGCGCGGCGGGCCGACGACCATCAGGCCCGGCATCGAGAACATGACCGCGCTCCTGACGAGCGACGTTCGCCGGCGCGTGTGGTTCACGGCGCAGGCGGCGCTGTCGAACCGCGAGTTCGGATCGCGCTCGCGCACGTACGCCGCCACCGTGAACCTGCGGCCCTTCTCCGCCCTGACCCTCACCGCCCAGCCCACGTTCCTCCGCGCCCACACCGTCGCGCAGTACCTCTCGACCGTCTCCGATCCGACGGCGACGGCGACCTACGGCGCGCGCTACGTCTTCGGCACCCTCGACCAGGACGAGCTGTCGGTACCGCTGCGCGTCAGCTACGTCCTCTCGCCCCGCCTCTCGCTGCAGCTCTACGCCCAGGCCCTCCACTCGAAGGGCGACTACCCGCTCGTCCGCCAGCTCGCCGCGCCGCGCACCTACGACTTCCCGGTGTTCGGCCAGGACGCCGGCACGATCGACACGCAGCCCGACGGCTCGTACGTCCTCGACGCCGACGGCGCCGGGCCCTCGGCGACCTTCCGCCTCGCGCGCCCCGACTTCGACCTGCGCTCCCTGCGCGTGAACGCCGTGCTGCGCTGGGAGTTCCGCCCGGGATCCTCGCTCTACGCCGTGTGGACGCAGCGGCGGCAGGGCCAGGCGTCGCTCGCGAACCTGAACGCCGACGACGTCGTCATGGTGAAGCTCGCGTGGTGGATCGGCCGCTGAAGCGTGAAGGGTGCTAGGCTAGAGGCGAGGGGCCGGTCGCACGTGGGCCCCGGCCCTGCGCAACGCGAGTCGTCGAACCCCGCCAGGCCCGGAAGGGAGCAACGGTTAGGCGATCCTCGCGTGTGCCGCAGGCCCGCCGGGGTTCACGTGGGGCCGGCCCTCGAACCTTCACTCCCTTGAGCTACAAGGTCCTCGCCCTCAAGTACCGCCCCACCTCCTTCGACGAGGTCGTCGGGCAGGCGACCGTCACCCGGACGCTGCGCAACGCGCTCGAGCGGGGGAAGATCGGCCACGCCTTCCTCCTCTCCGGGGCCCGCGGCGTCGGCAAGACGACGACCGCGCGCATCCTCGCGAAGGCCCTCAACTGCGCGAAGTCCGAGGGGCCGACCGGGAGCCCGTGCTCGACGCGGCATGACGAGGACCGCGAGCGCGCCTGCTCGTCGTGCCGCGAGATCTCCGACGGGAAGAGCCTCGACGTCCAGGAGATCGACGGGGCCTCGAACAACTCCGTCGAGCAGATCCGCGAGCTGCGGGAGAGCGCGCGCTACAACCCGGCCCGCGACCGCTTCAAGGTGTGGATCATCGACGAGGTCCACATGCTCTCGACGGGCGCCTTCAACGCCCTCCTGAAGACGCTCGAGGAGCCGCCGCCGCGGGTGAAGTTCATCTTCGCCACGACCGAGTACCACAAGATCCCGGAGACGATCCTCTCGCGCTGCCAGCAGTACGACTTCCGCATGATCCCCGCGCGCGAGCTCGGCGGGCACCTGCGGGGGATCGCCGACGCGGAGGGGATCGCGATCTCCGACGCCTCGCTCGGCCTCATCGCCCGCGCGGCCGAGGGCAGCGTGCGCGACGGGCTGTCCCTCTTCGACCAGGTCCTCGCCTTCACCGGCAACGAGGTGAAGGAAGAAGAGGTCTCGGGCCTCCTCGGCCTCGTCGACCGCGAGCTCCTCCACCGCGCCTCGAGGGCGATCGTCGAGGGCGACAGCCTCGGGATGCTCGAGCTCGTCGAGAGCCTCGCGGACTACGGGGCCGACTACCGCAACTTCGTCCGCGAGCTGCTCATCCACCTGCGCGAGATCCTGCTCGTGAAGCTCGCGCCCGCCGACAGCGCCCTTCTCCACTCGGTCCTGCCCGAGGAGCGCGAGCGGCTCGCCGCGCGGGCCGCCGCCCTCTCGGAAGAAGACCTGCTGCGCGGGCTCGACCTCCTGACGCGCGCGGAGTCGGACCTGCGCCACGCCACCGACCCCCGGATCGCGCTCGACCTCGCCCTCCTGAAGCTCGTGCAGCTGCGGCGGCTCGTGCCCTTCGCCGAGCTCGTCGCGCGCGTGGAGCGGCTCGTCGCGGGCGCCCCGGCTCTCCCGGCGCCGCCGCGGCCGTCGCTCGACGAGCCACGTCCCGCGAGCCGGCCTCTGCCGCCCGCCGCGGCTCCGGTCGCGCGGCCGGCCCCTCCGGCGCCCCGGTCCGAGCCCGCGGCGCCGCGCGCCGCCGTCGCTCCGCCGCCGGCCGCCCCCGCCCCCGCCCCCGCGGGCGGCTCGGCCGAGAGCCTGCTCGCAGCGATGCTCTCGCTGTGCGCGGCGCGCCCGACTCTCGCGGCTCCGCTCCGCCGCGCCCGCGCCGAGCTCGACGGGCAGACGCTCGTCCTCGAGATGGCGGCCGACTTCGTGCCCCTCGTGACCCTCCACGCCGAGGAGTACCGCGACCTCCTCCGTCGGGCCGCCGGCGGGCCGCTCGGCTTCCGTGCCGTGGCCGGCG
>WBZP01001067.1_pt1 | contig 35060 bp, 36 predicted proteins | sample 5204301 | NCBI WGS metagenome assembly WBZP01 (sample SAMN12412401, study PRJNA552823) | activated sludge metagenome | isolation source: activated sludge from nitrification reactor of wastewater treatment plant... | place: USA: Pennsylvania | collected 2017 | reverse complement strand
CCATGCCCCAAGTCGGCGTCCAAAGCACCGCGCAACTCCTCATCACCGCCGGCCAGAACATCGACCGAATGCGGACCGAGGCCACCTTCGCCAAACTCTGCGGCGTCGCACCCCTACCAGCAACCTCCGGCAAAACCACCACCCGGCACCGCCTCAACCGAGGCGGCGACAGACAAGCCAACTCCGCCCTCTACATGATCATCATCGGCCGCCTCGCCAACGACCCCGCCACACGCGCCTACCGCACCCGCCGCACCACCGAAGGCAAAACCACCAACGAGATCATCCGATGCCTCAAACGACACCTCGCCCGAAGCATCTACCGCGCCCTCAAACACGACCTCAAACACCTTGACGACCTATAGGACCGCGCCCTCAAACACGACCTCAAACACCTTGACGACCTATAGGACCGTCCACGGGCTCCTGGGCCGCAGGTTTCGACACGGCCGCTACGCGGCCTGCTCAACCAACGGAGGAAGAAGCGGCGCAGCCTGCTCAACCAACGGAGGAAGAACCGGCGCAGCCTGCTCAACCAACGGCGGAAGAAGCGACGCGGCCTGCTCAACCAACAGAACGACGAAGCCCCGCCCCCACCCGTCGGTTGACCCCCACCCCGTCGGTTGAGCCCCGACCCCGTCGGTTGAGCTTGTCGAAACCACGGGCTCCTGGGCCGCAGGTTTCGACACGGCCGCTACGCGGCCTGCTCAACCAACGGAGGAAGAAGCGGCGCGGCCTGCTCAACCAACGGAGGAAGAACCGACGCGGCCTGCTCAACCAACGGAGGAAGAAGCTCAACCGCCGCTCTACGGGCCGCCCATCAGGCCGTAGCACCACACGTGGGTTCCGTTTCGGACTTCGATCACGACCGGGGTGCCAGCTTCGGTCGGTCCCCACATCGAACTACCGGCCGGGGTCGTTCCGATCCGCTTGGTCAACGGCAGATCACACGCACCTTCGCGGGTGCCACCGGAATACCAGCGCCCCAGCACCTTGACGACGGGCGGGTTGTCCGAAGGCATCAGTCGCCACTCCCAGCCGAGTTCGTGCACATGCACGAGTCGCATCAGCGTGGCCGCAGCGACAGTGCAGAGGAGGGCAAGAACGATCATGGTGCGGGGCCGCATGACTCTCAGACGCGGCAGCAGACCCGCTGGTTGCAGGCGGCCGAAAATGGTGAGACCCCCGGCCAATGCCATCGGGGGTGTGGCACTGACCAGGGGTCGACAACGAAGTTAGTGTGAGGTTGAACTTTTGACAATGACCCCGATGTGAGATGCCCGACAACCCACGACGAGCGGTCGGTTGCGTACGACGAGCGGTCAGCGCAAGGTCAACTGTCGGGACAACAATCCGGCCCTGGCCCCGCGCTCCTCGAGAGTGAGCGAACCACCGGCTTCGATCAGTTCGGCGAACCGCTCAACAAACACCGCGAGCGGGTCCGCGATCACCTCCGAGCCGGTGCCCGGCAACAGATCCCACACCGGCACGATCAGGCCGCAGGTGCGAAACATTCCGACGAGACGCGCCCCTTCCACCAGTCGATCAGCGCCAGCTACATGGAGTTTGGCCAGCGCGTCGAGAGCGGCCGATTCCTCATCCGCCACCACCCAGCGCAGGTACTCCTTCGACAGCACGTCAGTCCAGTACGCCGACTCCACCCCGGCCACCGCACGCGTCGCCGTGATCGCATGGTTGGCCTGCTCCAACGCCTCGCGCATCCCATCGGTGACCTCGGCGTCTTCGGGCAGCCAATACCCAAAATCTTCATGTACGACGACGTCACCGATCCCGTCGTCGAGCAGATCCTGAAGGCGGACCCCTTCACCCGGATCTGCGCCCAGACCGAGCACTTGGCCTGGTTCGGCAGCCAGCGCGAGTTCCAACGTGGCCGCCAAGTCGCGAGAGGCATCGCGATAGGAGTGCTGCACCTGCAGGCCGATCAACACCTCCCCGTTGTCACGGGCGATCGCCGGGGCTGCTCCTGGCAGCAGGCTGGCGAAGATCACCTCGCGGCCATCGACCGTCGCCTTTGCTGTGCCCGCTGGGATGAACTCGCGCAGCGCGACCAAGTCCCGCTCCCCACGCAAGCCCTCGAAGGGGCGAGCGACGTGAACCACCGCTGGCGACTTCCCCCCATGGCAGTTGCGATAGCGCAACCCCGACCCACAGTGGCAGGGCTGGCGTGAACCAGACCCTGATGCTTCGACTCCAGCCTTGTTTCGCGAACGCTTCCCCATGACCGGGGAGGCTAGTCGGTGCCGGAGGAGCTACAGACCAGCGGCGTCGAGGTAGTCGCTGGCGAAGGCGGGCCGGTCGGTGATGATCGCCTCTACCCCCAAGTCAAGGCAGAGGTCGATGTCGGCTGCTGTGTTGACCGTCCACACGTGGACTCGGGACTTGCGCCCGATTCGTCGGATCAGGTCGGGATGCTGCTGCAACAACTCGATCCCTGGCCCGGCAATCCAATCGGGCGAGGCCACGGGACGCGATCGCGCCCAGGCGCCTGGGCGGTCCATCAGGTAGACCACGTCGAGGCTGGGCGCAAGACGCTCGACGCGCTTCACCGCAACCCACGAGAAGCTCATCACCCGCACCGGAGAGTCTGACCCGGTCCAGCCGAACTCGGCGAGCAACTCAACGAGTCGACGCTCCACCAGGCCCGCATAGCGCGTTGGGTGTTTGGTCTCGATGGCTAGCTCGATCCTTCGATCGGCACTCGCCACAACCTCCAGCAAGCGTCGCATGGTGAGCACTTTGCTGAGCTCCGGGTCTCGCTCGGTGGCTTCATCATCGAGGTCGGCCCACGGGTTTTTCCATGAGGCGAAGTCGAGTTCGGCCAAGTCAGCCAGGTTGCTGGAGGAGACCAACTTCTTCTGTGCTGCCGTACGACGAAGGTCGCGGTCATGCACACACACCAAGTGCCCGTCAGCGGTCAGGCGTACGTCGCACTCCAGCCCGTCAGCGCCGTCTTGGATGGCCCGCAAATAGGCGGCCAGGGTGTGCTCGGCGTCGGTGGCGCTGGCACCTCGGTGGGCGATCACCGCCGGTCGGGACATGCGTTCATTTTGACGCACCCCCGCTAGCCCGGTCCACCAGCCCCGGAGACACCACAGGCCCCGGCTAGTGCCGGGGCCTGTGGTGTTCAGATCACTTATTCGGGATCTTGAACTTCTGACCCGGGAAGATCAGGTCGGGGTTCTCGACGTGGTTGATCCGGGCGATGTCACGCCAGTCGACACCGAAGCGGGCGCCGATCTCGCTGAGGGTGTCGCCAGACTTCACGACATAGGTCTTGTGCTCTTCGCGCTCTTCGCGACGCTCTTCGCGGCGGGCCTTGCGCTCGTTGGCGCGCTTGAGGGCCGCACGAGCCTTCTCCTCAGCCTTGGCCGCAGCAGCCTCAGCCTCGGCGCGGGCGTTGGCCTCGGCGGCGACCGCTTCGTTCTCGGCCTGCTGCGCAGCGGCCTTGTAGGCGTCCTGCTCGGCGGTGTCAGCAGTCGGCGTACCGATCTTCGCCGCCGCCTCCTGAGCCTTCGCGCGTGCCGCGTCAGCCTTGGCCTGAGCCTCGGCGATCACCTTGTCGGCTTCAGCCTGCGCCTTGTCGGCCTCCTGCTGAGCCTCGGCGGCAGCCTCGGCGTCATCGGTGGTCAAGGCGTCCTTGATCTTCTCCCACAGGAACATGAGGTTCCTCTCATTGGCCTGGCGGAAGGTCCACCAGGGGGTGGCGTACTGGCGTCGTACGACGCAGGGCAAACGGTAGTGGTCGCCCAAAGATTCCCACCAACTCGGACAAAGCAGTCAAACGTCTGCGATGCCTGTGCCCGTCGACCTCAAAGGTGACGCAAGAGACAGGTGCGTTGGTGGCCGGACAATACCCCGAGGGGTACCGTGAAAAACATGAACGAGACCGGATCCAAACGGCTCCTGGTCCTCGGCGCTGGCACCGCCGGAACCATGGTGGCCAACAAGATTTCGCAAAGGCTTCCCGACTGGTCGGTGACCGTGGTGTCGCGCGACGACATCCACGACTATCAGCCCGGGTATCTGTTCATTCCGTTTGGTGGCAACACCCCTGACCAGATCCGCAAGACCTCCTCGGCGTTCTTGGATTCTTCGGTCAATCTGGTCTTCGGTGAGATCGAGAAGGTGGACCCCGAGGGGCGTCACGTGGCCCTCACCGATGGTCGCTCGTTTGGCTACGACTACCTGGTCATCGCCACCGGAACTGCGCCGCGACCCGACCAGACCCCGGGGATGATCGGCCCGGAGTGGCACCTCAGCGTCGGGGAGTTCTACACCTTCGAAGGCACGAACGCCCTAGCTCGCCAGATGGCAGCCATGACCTCGGGCAAACTCGTCGTCCACATCTGCGAGTTGCCGATCAAGTGCCCGGTAGCACCGCTGGAGTTTGCCTTCCTGGCCGACGACTTCTTCACCAAGAAGGGTGTGCGTGACCAGATCGAGATCACCTACGTGACTCCGCTCGACGGCGCCTTCACCAAGCCGGTGGCCAGTCGCGAACTCGGCAACCTTCTGGCGCAGAAGAACATCCACGTCGAGCCGGACTTCATGGTCGAGTCGATCGACCAGGAGCGCCGCGTGCTGGCGTCGTACGACGGCCGCGAGATCAACTACGACCAGTTGGTCACCGTGCCGGTGAACATGGGGGCGGACTACATTGCCGCCAGTGGCCTGGGCGATGAGTTGAACTACGTGCCGGTCGACAAGCACACGATGCAGTCGACGCAATATCCGACCATCTTCGCGCTGGGCGACGCGGGCAACCTGCCGACCAGCAAGGCGGGGTCGGTGGCGCACTTCTCCATCGACGTATGGACCGACAACTTCGTCGATCTGGTCGAGGGACGCCCGATGAGTGAGTCGTTCGACGGCCACGCCAACTGCTTCGTCGAGACCGGGCACGGCAAGGCACTGCTGCTGGATTTCAACTACGAGACTGAGCCACTGACCGGCACCTTCCCACTACCCAAGGTGGGGCCACTGCACCTGCTGCGCGAGTCGCGCGCCAATCACGCCGGCAAACTCGCCTTCCGGCACATCTACTGGCACGGGCTCCTGCCCGGCCGCCCACTCGGTCTGCCCGCGGGCATGTCGATGCGCGGCAAAGAAGTGCCCGAGGCGACCGCCACAGCGCCCGAACCGACCATTCCCACCTTCTGATCTCTACGACCACCTTCTGATTCAAGGAGCGCAAGAAATGCCCACCACCACCATCGCCGGTCGCACGCTGGACGTGAACGACGAAGGCTTTATGACCAACCCCGACCAATGGGATGAGTCGCTTGGCCGCGAACTCGCCAAGCTCATCGGGATCGATATGACCGATGCCCACTGGGCTGCGATCCGGTTCTTGCGCACCGACTTCGCCGCGCAGCACGAGACCGCGACGCTGCGCCGGGTCTCCACCCAGGCAGGCATCCCGGTCAAGGACCTCTTCGCCCTCTTCCCCGGCAAGCCAGCCAAGAAGATGGCCTACGTCGCCGGACTACCGAAGCCCAAGGGCTGCGTCTAAACCTCTCTCTAGTCACCAAAGGACAACCGCCATGACTGACACACCGTTCGTACCCAGCTTCGACACCGAGGAGAGCAGCGGCCGCAAACTGGCGATCATCTGCTCAAAGGGCAACCTCGACATGGCCTACCCCGGCCTGATCCTGGCCAATGCCGCCCTGGGCGAAGGCATCGAAACCCATCTGTTCTTCACCTTCTGGGGCTTCGACATGATCAACAAAAAGACGATGGGCGATCTGAAGTTCAGCTACCTCGGCAACACTGCGATGCACCCCCCGGGTGCCTTCGGCATCTCCATGCCCCAAGGCATGGCGGGCTTGCCTGGGGTCACTGCGCTGACCACCAAGATGATGAAGAAGCAGATCGCTGATCTCGACGTACCCGAGGTGCCGGAGTTCCTCGAGTTGCTGCACGGTTCGGGGGCGAGGTTGTGGGCCTGCCGGATGAGCGCCGACATGATGAAGTTGCACGAGGAAGACCTCTATGAGGGCGTCGAAGGGATCATCTCTGCGACCGACTTCATCGAACTCACCGAGGGTGCCCAACTGCTCTTCATCTGATGTCACTGCGACAGCGCCCCCGCCCAGCCACACGGGGGCGCTGGTGCGTTCACGCGGCCTGGTGGACCTGGCTGCGCAGCACGTGTACGACGACAGACGCAGTCAGCACCAACGCCTGAGCCAGCACCGTCCAGCCCATCGAGAGGTCGAAGAGCGGGATCAGCAGCACCCCGATAGCGACTGTGATCCCTGGAACCAAGGCACCTCGATCGGCGCGATCGTTGATCGCATGGATCCCGGCCAAGGTGACCGAGAAGATCGCCAACGCGGCGCCGATCACCAGGCCGATCTGGGTTGGCGTGGCGGTGGCCTCCTCCAAGTGGCGAGCAACGTCGATCGCGGCGGCAATTCCGGCGCCCACTGCGGCCACTGAGGCGAAGATCAGCAGGTGGCCATAGCCAAACACCCAGACCACTCCCGGCTTCTCGACCATGTCGTGGTGGGCACGTTTGAAATAGACCCACCACACGCTGAACACGATCAACAGTGCGCCGACGATCAGCGGGATCAGGTCGGTGACTAGGCCATGCTCAGCCAACGCCACCTGCACGGCCTGCACCCCCGACAAAATCACCTCGCCCAACACGATGATGGTCAGCAATCCATAGCGCTCGGCGACGTGGTGTGGGTGATAGGGCGTCTGCCCAGACCGCTCGGCCCACATCGGCACTGACAGTTCCAGGGCGACACCCACGAAGAACGACGGCACCAGCCACGACTCCGGCACGGCCAGTCGGGCAATCCACAGCAGTTGCACGAGGGTCACCGCGACGGCGTACCGGATGGCGACTGCACGATGGGCTGGATCACCCTTGGCCGCGCGCAACCACAGCCCGACCAGACCCAGTCGCATCACCGCATAGCCCGCCACCACGGCCAGTGACTGGCCGTCGGCGAAGATGTCGGGCACTCCGGCAGCGAGGATCAGGGCACCGGTCATCACCACGAACGAAAGCAACCGGAAGACCACATCGTCGTTGTCGTACGCCGAGGCATACCAGGTGTAGCCCATCCACGCCCACCAGATCGCAAACCAGGTCATCGTGTAGCCGACGATCGTCCCCCAGTGACTGGCCACGATGCCGTGGTGCAACTGGGCCGAGTTGCTGGCGATCGCAACGACGAAACCAGGTCGAAAAGCAGTTCGAGATTGGTGGCGACCCGACCACCCTCGTGCGGGTCTCGGGCCGTGACGGGGCTGCGCAACGCAATGGGATTGAGATGACTCATCCGCGCAGTATGGACCCACCCCGCACAATGGCGCCGTGCCTACAACTCCTGACCGCACCGGCGACGCCGCCTTCGTTGAGGCGCTCACCGACGACGACACCCCGTCACGCCACTCGATTGGCGCGCTGCCGCTGAAGTTCAGGCTGATCTTCGTGGCGATGCTCAGTCTGATCGCCACGCTGATGTACGGCGTCGGCGCGGCCGGGTTGGCACCCGATTCGGCCCACTGGCCCGAGCCGGTCACCTGGAGCATCCGTCTCGGCCTGGCTGCGGCCACCGTGCTGCTCGTGGTCACCACCCTGCTCGCCAACGCCGGCAAGGGCTCCGATTCGGCGGGGCGGGTCGCCCACGTGTTGCTCGGGGTGGGGTGGATTCTGTTCAGTTGGACACTGCTGGTCAGCCTGGTCCGGATCCCGTTGCCGTTCTTTGGCATCGATGCCCAGACCCTGTCCCGGGTCACGTCGGTGGCGATTGCGGTGATCGTGGTCGCATTGTCGGCCGGCGGGTTCGTGGCGGCCCGACGGGTTCCGGCAGTGCGGGAGACGACCGTCTCGATCCCTGGCCTTCAAGCCCCGCTCTCGGTCGCGGTCTTGACCGACACTCACTTCGACGGATGGACCACCGCTGCGTGGGCCCGCGCCGTCGTCGAACGAGTCAACGGACTCGGCGCCGACATCGTCGTACATGCCGGGGATCTGGCCGACGGCTCGGTTGCCCAACGTCGTGACCAGGTCGCCCACCTCGCCGACATCAAGGCCGGTGTGCGCTGCTACATCGCTGGCAACCACGAGTACTACTCCGATGCAGCCGCCTGGCTCGGTCACATGGGCAGCCTGGGCTGGTCGGTATTGGTCAACCAACATCTGGTCGTGCCTGGCCTGGTGATTGCCGGCATCGATGACCCCACCGGCACCGGCATGGCTGGTCGCGGCCCCGACCTCGACGCCGCCCTGTCGGGCGCGCCCGACCTGCCGGTGTTGCTGCTCGCCCATCAACCACACCAAGTCCATGGGGTGCTCGACCGCGTGGACTTGCAGATCTCCGGCCACACCCACGGGGGCCAGATCTGGCCCTTCCACCACCTGGTCAAGTTGCGGGAACCGGTGGTCCAGGGCCTAGCCCGGATGAGCAAGCGCACTCAGATCTATGTCAGCCGCGGCACCGGCTTCTGGGGACCACCGTTCCGCGTCTTCGCTCCCAGTGAGATCAGCCTGCTTCGGCTAGAGCCCTGCGCCTAGTCCTGGGCCTATTCCTGGGCTTAGTCCTGGGCCAGGAAACCGAAGACCGCGTCGTTGAGCGCCTCGGGCGACTCTGTGTTGAGTTCGTGACCACCCGGCAATGTGACCAGTCGCGCCCCTCGGATCCGGGAGGCCAGCACCTTAGCCGCTGGCTGGTTCGGGCGGTCTCGGTCGCCAACCACGACCAGCGTGGGAGCTTGAACGCGCGCGAGGTCAGCATGCAGATCCAACGCCTCCATGACCCCCAGCGCGTCGGCCAGGCGGGCCTTGGTCAATCCCTGTTTTCGAAGCTTCGCCTCCGAGACCACCCGCAGCATCGCCCGCTGCGCCTTCATCAGCAGTCGGGGCGGCGACACCTGCCCGGCGATCAGCACCAGTCGGTCGACCAGGTCGGGGTGCGTCGCCGCCAGTCGTAGTGAGACGACTGCGCCCAGCGACAGTCCGACCAGATGAGTTCGTCGTACACCCTGGGTCTCGAGATAAGTGGCCAACTGCCCGACGGCGCGGTCGAGGTCGAAGTCGACCTGCTCGGTCGGCTTCAGACCGGGAACCCAAGGAGCGTGCGCCCGCCAACCCGTGGGCAGCGCAGTGACCTGCTCCTGCCAAGCCGTCGGCAGTTGACCCAGGCCGTGCAAGAACAGCACGGTGGGCGGGTGCGGCAGTGCAGTGGCGGGGTCGGTCACCCCGCCAGTATGGCCGAGGCACCCCGCCGGACTACCTCTGCTGAGGCGCCAATGCGGCCCGAGTGGCCTTGGACCGGGCCGAAGACCGCTTGCGGTCCGGATTCGTTCCGGCCAGCACGCTGCCGGTCACACGTGAGGTGGGCAAGTTGAGCGCCGCCTCGAGTTCGGTGAGCGCGTCGCCGGTGTAGACGGCCAACCGTTGCAGGCTCGGCAGCGCGTCGCGGTCTCCGGTGAAGCCGAAGCACATCTTGTCGGCGTAGGTCTCCAAGGTGATGTTGAGCGCCATCCCGTGGGCCGGAATGGAGATCGGATAGATCGCCTCCAACTCCGACCCCTTCAGATACAACTTCTGCTTGGGCCCAACCACGTTGGAGACGATCAGGTTGAACGTGGTCGGGAACGGGTTCTTCACACCGGCCATCGCAGCCAAGGTCTGAAACACCCCGGGCGCCAACAAATAGCCGGTGTAGGCCAAAGCCGGGAGTTGACCCATTCCCTTCATCTGACCCTTGGCCGCCTTGGTCGAGGCGATCACCGACTCCAGTCGCTGCACCGGATCGGCGACGTCGGTGCCCATGGCAGCCAGGAGCACAGCCACCTTGTTGCCACCGCCCTCGTCACCGACGTCACGAATATTGACCGGCATGAAGGCGACCAGTGACTTGTCGGGCAACTGGTCGAGTTCGAGCAAATAGCGCCGCAGGGCGGCACCGCAGATGGTCATCACCACATCGTTCAAGGTTCCCCTGGCGGCGCGGGCAATCACCTTGAGCCGCTCAGTCTCATAGACCTGGGTGGCAAACCGGCGAGTCCGCGAAGTGCGCTGATTGAGGATCGAAGCGGGGGCGTCCCGTCCGCCGACCAGTGCCTCGGCCTCCTCGCCACGGCCGAACTCCAACTTCAATACCGCCTTGCCCACATCTACGGCACCACTGACCGCACCCGACACCAGCCCGGCTGCACCCATACCGACGGCGGTGAGTTGGTCGGCCATCGACTTGGCCTGCTTGGGCGGTGCCGACCGCGGACGCGGCGGCATCGAATAGAAGAAGGTGACCTTCTCTTCGTCCGCACTCCTGGCTAGCGACCGAGACAGCAGTTTGACCGCCGAATACCCGTCGACCAGGGCGTGATGCACCTTGGTGTAGATCGCAAACCGGCCACCCTCAAGTCCCTCGATGATGTGCACCTCCCAGGGTGGGCGGGTGAAGTCGAGTTGGTGGCTGTGCAGGCGGCTGACCAGGATGCCGAGTTCGCGCTCGTCGCCGGGCGAGGCGAGGGCAGAACGTCGTACGTGATAGTCGATGTCGAACTTGTCGTCTTCGACCCACGCCTGCAACGGATGGGCCAGCATGTGCGGGTGGCTCAATCTGTAGGTGAACGGCGCGGTCACCTTGGCCTGGCGAGCGTCAGCCAGTAGCTCACGCAAGTACGTCGGGCCAGCGCCCTTGGGCGGCGTAAACGGCATCAGCGAGGCGACGTGCATCATCGTCTCGGCGGTCTCACCCCACAAGAACATTGCGTCCATGGGCGGGATCAGTCGCTTCTTTGCCATGGGCTGCATCCTGCCCCGACCAGCGGTCAGCGTCGAGGGTGACAGCTCAGATGTGGGCGTCGAGCCACGCCACAACGTCGGATTCGACGTCGGCGCGGTTGGTCTCGTTGTGCATCTCGTGGCGACCCTGCGGGTAATACTTCTCCTCAACCTCGCGCACGCCGGCCGCACGCAACTGCTGAGCTACCGCCCGCACACCCGCAGCGTTCTTGCCACCGACCGGATCTTGGGTTCCGGCATAGAGATAGATCGGCAGGTCGGGCCGGATCTTGGCTACCTCAGCGGCGTTGTTGATCTGAGCCAAGCCACCAAGGATGTCGACGAAGAACCCAGCCGTGTGCACGTTGCCGCACCAAGGGTCAGCGACGTATTTGTCCACCTCAGCGGGGTCGCGGGACAGCCAGTCGAAGTTGGTTCGCGGGGGCTTGAACGCTGCGTTGTATTGCCCGAAAGTGAGTTTGTCCATCAGCGGACTGGGGGTGCGGTTGCCCTTCACCTTGACTGCGAGTGCAGCGATCAGGGCTCCCACTTTGCCAAGCAGGCCGGGGTCTCCCGCCGTACCGCTCAGGACTAGGCCGTCGATCAAGTCGCTGTGCGAAATCGCCAACGAGCGACCGAGCATCGAACCCATGCTGTGGCCGACGTAGAAGACTTTGACCCCGGGCTGGTCTTGGCGAATCCGGCCAACCAGGCTGGCCAAGTCGTCCACCACAGTCGCCCAACCATTGGCGTCGGCGAAGTGACCCATCAACCCGGTCTTGGCAGTCTCACCGTGGCCGCGATGGTCGGGAGCATAGACCGCGTAGCCGGCACGGTTGAGCGTCTTGGCGAAGTGGTCGTAGCGAGCCGCGTGCTCGGCCATACCGTGGGCCAGCAGTACGACGGCTTTGGGGGCCGACTCCGGTAGCCAACGATGCACCACGACCCCGGTGCCGTCTGGGACGTCGAGCGTGAAGGTGTCAGCAGTCAAGGCAGCTCCTTGGTAGGGGTGAGCCTGAGCCTACGGGCTGCCCACGACCGACCATCAGGGTCGGTCGACAATCACGGCCAGGTGACGCCACCGCAGCCAGCGTCTGGCGGTGTTCCCCCCGTAGGTGGTGGTGTTGATTGTGACGTCGTTGGTGAACTTCTGCGTCTTGCTGATGTTGCAGAATCCCGAAGGTGTGGTGGCGTTAGGCGCGTATCGCGTGACCTGAGAGATGCCGTAGGACGCGACCTGCCCACTCGAGATGGCCAACTGGAAGGAGACCCCCCGCACAAGGTGCCGCCGCTCATGTCCGAGGAGAGGGTCACACAGATCGTAATCGTGGTCACCGTGCCCGAGACGCTAGTGGTGAGCGTCCACGTGCCCCAGTTGCCGGGGCCGAACTCGCCGTTGTAGCCCGGTGAGGTGGGAGCAACCGGAGTGTCCATCGTGTAGGTGAAGCAGAATTTGGTGCCGGCTGGCGTCGTGGTGCCAGACGGCAGGGTGATCCGGATCGAGGTCTGGACTTGAACTTTGGGCTTCGCTTTCGTGCCGATATCCGACACCAGTAGCGAATAGTTAGTGAACCCACAACTCCAACAACCCCCAGTGCTCAGCGACGGGCACAGCGCACCCGAAAGCGCCATCGCGGGCGCGGCGGTGGCTAGGGCCACAGTGGGCACGCTCCACGCGACGCCCTTGGCGACGGTGCGCCTAGTGTCAAAGACATGCTGAGTTCCCCCCAAGGAAAATCTGAAACAGGTTCTACTTATCGGCTGGGGAATGATGCATGAGACCTGCAAAAACGGACAAGTTGGGCATTGAGTTGTGTGGCGTACGACGCTTTAACGTTCCAACCACCAGAGTATGACGCAAAAGGCTGAGCATCATCGCGGTTTGGTGAACTGCGCCTGACTATCCGGCGAGCAACAGTGTGCGGCGGCATCCGCCATAGAGGCTTGTCGCGTTTGAAACACTGAGCACATGACGACCCCCTTCGACCGGATTGAGGCCGACGGCTACCCGCTCGACTACGACTGGGCTGCGACCCACGACCGGGACCAGGACTACTGCCTGTTGGGCCGGTTGCGCGGTGACGACGTCGTGGCTGCGGCCGAGGCTGTGCACGGACTGCTGCGCGCCTGCGAGCAGTACGACGCCACGGTCGACGGGCAACCTTGTGTGGCGGCCGTTGACGGTGGATTGCGGGCTCGGGCCGTGAGCGCCGAGGGCGGCGTCGATGTGGAGTTGTATTCCACAGGGGAGGACGCAGCCCAAGCGATTTCGCAGTTCTCGGCCCGAGTTGCCCACGCAATCGGCAACGTGCCCGGCAAAGGATGGCTCACCTGGGAGGCACTGCCAGCCGACCGTAGTGACCATCACTTTGAATTTGTCTCTGCTGACTGAATCTGGCTGGCTGGGGCCGGGGCCGCTGAAACGGACCTAGGTGGGCCAAGGTGCGCTCTGTCCTGCGAGTGCGCGATAGTGACCCAGAACACTCAAACGCAGGAGGCGCCGCCATGGCTGACCAGACTTTCCCCGCTCCCGATCCCGGCACCCGTCGGAAGTTGCCGGAGTCTTCGACTCCAGTGGACCGGGCCCGGGTAGCCAAGCTCCTGGCTGCCGAGTGGGACCGCTTCTCGAGTTGGTCGGCCGAGTCGGGAGTCCAGAACAAGCGGGCGAGTGAGTCGCTGCCGCTTGGTGTCACGAGCTCCTTCCAGCACTGGGATCCCTACCCGATCTCGATCGAGTCGGCCAAAGGGGCCTGGCTGACCGACGTTGACGGAAACCGTCTGCTCGACCTGTCGATGGGTTTTGGCGCCATGTTGGTCGGCCACCTCAACCCGGTCGTCGTCCAGCACGTCACCGAGGCGCTCAACAACACCGGCACCTTGTTTGTCACCCCGTCGCCGCAGGCCACTGAGATGAGCGAGCGGTTCAAAGAGCGCTTCGGCCTCGACATGATCCGCTTCACCAACTCCGGCACCGAATCGCTGATGTATGCAATTCGCTGTGCCCGCGCCTACACCGAGCGCAAGGCGATCATCAAGATCGAAGGCGGCTACCACGGCGGCTACGACGCTCTCCAGGTTTCGGTCAAGCCCGCCTTGGCCGACATCGGTCCCGCCGAAGAGCCAATCGGCGACGTTCCGTTTGATGTCGAAGCTGGCACCGTGCACGTCGTTGCCTACAACGACTTGGGGCAGTTGGAAAAGAAGTTGGCTGCCCACGGTTCGGAGGTCGCCGCGCTGGTGATCGAGCCGGTGATCGAGAACTTGTCGATCGTGGTTCCCGATGAGGGCTATCTGCCCGCCGTACGCGAGTTGTGTGACAAATACGGCGTGGTCTTGATCTTCGACGAGGTCAAGACCGGTTTGACCGCGGGCTACGCGGGCGCGGCGCAGCGGCTTGGGGTCACCCCCGACCTGATCACGCTGGCCAAGTCGATCGGTGGTGGATTGCCGCTGGCGGCCTTCGGCGGCAAGCGAGAGGTCATGGAGGTCGTCGTCGATGGTCGGATGGCCCACTTCGGCACCTACAACGGCAATCCGCTCGTGATGGCGGCGGCCAAGGCGGTCGACGAGATCTGCACGCATGAGGCGCTGGCGCAAGCCGAGGCGATCAACGTGGCCGCGATGGATGCCACCGACGCAGTGATTCGCGAGTTCGAACTCCCTGCCCACACCGTCGGCCTGGGCGTGAAGGGCTGCGTGACCTGGGCGACCACCCCGGTGCGCAACTACCGGGACTACAAGGCCACCGACTTCGAGATGGCCGAACTGTCGTGGCTCTGGGGCGTCAACCGGGGCATCCTCACCCCGCCCGGACTCGACGAGCAGTGGCTGGTCTCGCTAGCCCACACCGACGACGACATGGCCCTCCTCACCGGCCACTTCCGCGAGTTGGCCGAGGCCCTCCGCGCCTAATCCGCCCACGCGCCCGGTTCTTACGCCCACGCGCCCGGTTCTTACGCCCACGCGCCCGGTTCTTACGCCCACGCGCCCGGTTGTTGCGGCGACGCGCCCGGTTCTTACGGCGACGCGCCCGGTTCTTACGGCGACGCGCCCGGTTGTTGAGCACACAATGTGGCGGCTCAGCGCAACAATCGGGCGGCTCGGTCCAACAATTGGGCGGCTCGGCAGGGGCGGTGTACTTTGAGCTGGTCGCACGACTCTGGGAGGACCGCATGGGACAGGTTGTTGATTTCAAGGACGTCAGCACAGAGGGCCTGGAGTCATCGCCAGTCGCGGACGCACTGGCCGGACTGCGGGCCAACGAAGCTCGCTATTTTCACAACAAATATCAGCACGTGTTCACCGTCGAGCCAGCCGCAGCGGCCCAACAGACGATTGACCGGGTGCATCAGATCTTGGCGCAGGAGCGCGGCATCGTGATTGGGGCGAAGCCGCTCCAGGCAGCGGTGTGTGATGTCGACGGGATCCACTGGGTCCACGTCTTCTACGAATCAGGGCTCGCCGTCAATGTGTTGTACGGCGTCGAGCCGGGCAGCAAGCGAGCCGTCGGATTCAAGCTCGCTGAGGGAATGGAGCCTCCGGCCGAGCTCGACGCGTTCAAATGGGCGCGACAGAAGTCGAAACTTGCCGGGACGATTCGTGGGACGTACTTCGTGATCAAGGGCGAGTATCCACCGGTCGCGTGATCCAGGAAGTCACGCTTGAACCACCACATGCACCACTACTCGCAGACCACCCGGATCGTGACCAGGCTCGGATCGGCGGCGTAGGCGATCCGCACCCCGTGACTACGAGCATGAGCCAGCGCCTCAAGCACCTCGGTGGTGATCTGCTCACCTGGCGCCAACACCGGAATCCCCGGTGGGTACGGCGCGATCAGTTCCGCGCTGGTCCGACCCACCGAGTCGGCCAACGCAACCGGCTCGTGCGCGGAGAAGTACGCCGTTCGCGGGCTCAACACCGTCACTGGTTCAACCGCATACGCCACCCCGGTGATCACATCACGCGGCCGGCCCCGACGGCGCTGGATGGAGCCGTCGAGCGCGTCGGTCAGCAAGTCCACCCTCTCAGCGGTGTCGGCCAAGGTCACCTGCGCGCAGAGCGTGTCGCGGTCTGCCATCTCAACCGGGAGACCGGCCGCAATCAGATCGGCCTCGACTTCGTTGCCGTTTGCGCCCGTGCCTGCGAAGGTGAGCGTGATCTTGAGTGGGTCGACGCCTGAGCCGTCGAAGACACCGAGCCCATCGATGGCTCGCAGTCGGGCTCGCGCCGTCGCCACCGCGTCGATCGCTTCCTCCAGCAGCGCTGCGCCGTCACGCTCCAGAAGAGCCCGCGAGGCGTCGATGCTGGCCAAGATCGCCCCAGCCGGACTGGTAGTGGCGGTCGCATCGACAGCCGCGTCGAAGCGCGCCGGATCCAGACCAGTCGGCCAATGCGCACCCTGAGCGCGCGCAAAGACCAAGGCGGCCTGACTCCACGCGGGCAGTCCCTTGTGGGCACTGATCACCATCGCATCGGCGCCGAGAGCCAGAGCGTGGTCGGGCAGTGCCGGGTGGAAGCCGAAGTGCGCGCCCCAAGCCGCGTCAACCACGAGGGGCACTCCGCGCTGATGTGCCACGGCGGCGAGTCCAGCGATGTCGCCGACCGTGCCGACGTACGACGGATCGCCGACCAGCACCGCATCCACATCCTCAGTGAGCGCGGCCGCGACGGACGCCGGATCGACTCCCAGAGGCAGACCGGTTGCGGAATCGACATCGGGCCGCACCCAGACCGGATCCAGCCCGGCCAGCACTAAGCCGAGAAACGCCGATCGATGCAACGTCCGGCTCACCACGACTCTTGAGGCCCCACCCAAGGCCAAGGCGAGCGCCTGATTGCCGTGCGTAGATCCGCCGACGGAGAACCGACAAAGATCGGCACCCCAAAGCAAAGCCGCCCTATGCTCGGCCTCAGTGAGCACACCCGCGGAGAGTTTCATCGAGTCGAGTCCGGCATAGAGCGGCACGTCGCCGGCTACGACGTCACCGACCAGATCGTGTCGTTGCTTGTGGCCGGGGATGGTAAACGGGGTCGGAGCGTTCTCGCGAAAGCGCAACCACGCGTCGAGCAAGGGCGCGTCGCCGCGCAAACCGCGCGGGTCAGTGGGCACGGAACTTCTTCTCACCAGCCCGCACCGGCACCGTGATCACGTTGCCCTCAATCGGCGCCGGACAGGTGGCGTGGTCGGTGAACGCAAACCACATGTTCAGCGCTCGATTGAAGTCCAGGCGCACCACACCGTCGGGTCCGGGCGGATCGAAGTGCAGTTGGCGCCACTGCTCGGTCTCTTCGCCGTTGGTCGGGTCGTGAAACTCCACTCCCCAGCCGTATTTGCCCTTGGTCACGGCCAGGCGCTGCTCCTGACCACCCACAGTGAAGCTGACCTCGCCGATCGGATGCATCAGTTGGCGTAGATCCGCGCGGATGCTGGCCACTTCGACCTCCCGGTCGTCGTCGTACGACGTGAACTGGCCGGTCACGACCCAGCCTTCGTCGTACTCAAAGAGCGGGACACCGCGATAGTCGGTCTGATCCGGCGACGACTTGGCACGCACCCGGATCGCCAAACGACCTCCCCGGCGCAACAACTCAACCTGACGGTCTCCGAATTCAACCCACGGCACTCGGGCATATTCAGCCGCTGAGAGGGTCTGGTCGTCATGGTGGGCCTGGCTCTGGTCGGCTTCGGCCCACCAAAGCCCGGGCAGGTCCGGAAGCGGACTCGGCTCACTCGGCAGCCAGTAGTAGCCACTCAGGGTCAGCCACCCATAGGGCTCGATGAGTTCGGCATCGCGCTCGGCACGGAAGCGACGAAAGTCCTCTGGCACCTGTCCGCTCATCATCGCGCCATCGTGCCAGAGGGCGTTTGTCGTTGTGGCCGAATGCCCAATCCAGCCCCCGACCCGGTGCGCGCAGCACCCCGCCCGGTGGTCGAGCGAGCGCAGCGCGCGTACGACGAGACCACAACCCCCCTATCGTGACCTTCCGTGACCAAGCCAACCGTCGCCCACGCACGCGCGAGCATGGGGGGGCGCGATCCGGGCGAAGCGCACCGGGTCTCCACCACATTGGAGTTGCTCTTCGATCTCACGTTTGTCGTCGCGATCTCGCTCTGTGGCTCCCAACTCGCGCACGCGATCGCCTCCGGTCACGCCGGGATCGGTGCCTTGGCGTTTGTCTTCGCGATGTTCGGGATCTTGTGGGCGTGGATGAACTACACGTGGTTCGCCTCTGCCTTTGACACCGACGACTGGGCGATGCGGATCGCGACGTTGGTGCAGATGGTCGGCGTACTCATTCCCGGCCTGGGCCAGGCGCCGTTCTTCACTTCCGTGCAGCATGGCCAGGCCGACAACCGGGTCTTGATCGGCGGCTACATCGTGATGCGGCTGTCGATGATCTATCTGTGGTTGCGAGTCGGCCGCGAATCTCCGGAGTACGCCCAGAAAGCGCGCGCCTACGCCCTGTGGATCGTGATCGCCCAGTCGGTCTGGGTGGTGCTGGGCGTGCTCGACCTTCCGCTGCGTTCGGCGATCATGGGGGGCCTGGTCGCGATGATGGTCGAGATCGGCGGGCTCTACTGGGTGCAGATGCACACCGCAGGCAAGAGCACTCCGTGGCACCCCCACCACATCGCCGAGCGCTACGGGTTGTTGGTGATCATCGCCCTCGGCGAGGTGGTTTTGGGTACGACGACCGCAGTGGCCGCCCTCGTCGACCGCACCGGCTGGAGCACGGACGCCATCGTGGTCGCCGTGGCTGGGATTGCGCTGGCCGTCGGGGTGTGGTGGTGCTACTTCGCGTTGCCGTGGGGAGCGTTGCTGGATGCCAACCGGCGGCTTGGTTTCAGATTCGGCTACGGCCACATGCCGCTCTACGCCGTCATCGCCGCGATCGGCGCAGGCCTCCACGTGGTTGCCTATGTGATCGAGGGCGAATCGGTGCTCACCCCGGTCGGCGCGATCATCGCGATCGCGATTCCGGTCGGGCTGGCCGTGATTGGCATTCTTCTGTTCGCCGCCCTCGTGCTCCCGGCCGGGCGCTCGTTTCACCTTCACTTGTCGCTGCTCGTGCTCTCCGCACTCGGGCTTGCGGTTGCGTTGGCCGCACTCAGATTGCCCCTGGCCTGGTGTCTTGGCGTCGTCGTGGTGTCGCCCTGGCTAGCCGTGGCCGCCTACGAACTCCGCGGCCACGAGAAGCTCAACCGCCTGCTAGAGCAATCCGGGGTCGCCCTCGCCGACTAAGCCGCTGGCGGTGCCATTGGGCCGACGCGCCCAGCTATTCGGCCGACGCGCCCGGTTATCAGCGCGAAACCGGGGTCAGCCCAGCCCGGCCAAATGCGCTGCAAGCGTTTCGGCTGACACGGGCGCGTAGTCCCACCAGTCGACGCCGACGTTGATCTGCCAAGTCCCTCGCCGACTACGAGACTCCCGGCAGCGCTCATGCACGTGCCCATGCAGGATCGGCACCCCTTCGTCACGGAGGCGGAACTGCGGGTAGCGGTCGCCGTCTTTGGAGTCGCCGTCGTACGGGAAGTGAGAGAGAACGACCCGCGTCGACGAAGCCTGGGGATGGGTCGGCGGGAGCTTGACCGTGGCAAAGTCCAGGACGGCCTCGAATCCAGCGGCCAGGTAGCGGTCGCGCTCCTTCCACCCATCGCGTACGCCGGCCCAACACGATTCGTGATTGCCACAGACCAGGATCTTCGTCCCGACCAATCGGTCGATCAGCCCGAGAGTCGAATCCTTGCCATGCATGTCGACGTCGCCGAGCACCCAGACGGTGTCGTCGGGTTGGACGCGGACGTTCCAGTTGCTGATCAGCCGCTCGTTCATCTCCGTCACCGAGCCGAACGCTTTGGATCGGGCGGGCGAGAGCGACAGCAGTCGGCCATGACCGAAGTGCTGGTCGGCGGTGAACCACACCGTCATGACGTCCCCCTCTCGTCGGGTCGTCAGGCTCCCAGATCACGTGGCTTGGCGAAACTGGATTTAGCTCGCACTCACCTAACGCTCGGCGGATGGAATCCCTGCTGCCCGCGCGCCCCTTCCCCGCCGTACCCAATGAGGTTGATGCGCTGCTGTTGGCGCTTCATCGCAACCGCCGAACGTTTGCGTAGAAGTGCTTTGGGCTCGACCAGGAGTCGATGAGTCGCACGCTCAGCCCGTCGAGCCTGACGCTGGCGGGCTTGGTCAAGCACATGGCCCTGGTCGAGGATCACTACTTCACCCACCAACTCATGGACTCTCCCGAGGAGTTGCAGGAGTTGTGGCTGGCCGCCGTACGCCGAAGCGAAGCCGCCACCGACCACATCCTCACCTCGACCGGACTCGACACCCCGGTCGTCGAATCTGACGGCAACCCACCGCACACCCTGAGACGGATCCTGATCGAGATGGTCGAGGAGTACGCCCGCCACACCGGCCACGCCGACCTGATCCGGGAGTCGGGCGACGGATTGGTCGGCGAAGACGCGCCCTAACCCGGCCGACGCGCCCCGTTATTCGCGCGACGCGCCCGGTTATTCGCGCGACGCGCCCGGTTATTCGCGCGACGCGCCCCGTTATTCGCGTGACGCGCCCCGTTATTCGCGTGACGCGCCCGGTTATTCGCGCGACGCGCCCCGTTATCGGACGCCGCTCACTCAGTTGAGCCGCGCCAACTCCTCGGCAGTCAGCACCAGATCGGCAGCGGCCGCTGAGTCACGTATCGAAGTGGGCCGCTTGGCGCCAGGGATCGGGATCACGCACGGCGACTGTGCGATCTCCCAAGCAAGGGCCACCTGCTGCGGACTGACCCCGCGAGCGGCGGCGATCTCCGCAACAGCCGGGTGCTGTTCGGCCAAACCCTTCGCGTTGTCCAGCCCGCCCAGAGGGCTCCAGGCCAGGAAGGCCAGCCCAAGTTCGGCGCAGACCTCGATCTCGGGAAGGCTGCTGCGGAAGCGCGGACTGAATTGGTTCTGCACGCTGACCAGCGCACTACCGAGCACGTCATGGGCAGACCGAATCTGCCCCGGATCCGCGTTAGACAGCCCAACCATGGCGACCTTGCCGGAGTCGGCGATCTCTTTGATGGTGCCGATCGTGTCGTCGTACGGGATCTTCGGGTCGGGCCGGTGATGCTGCCACAGCGCAATCTGCTCCACCCCGAGCCGACGCAGGCTGGCGTCGACGGATCGGTGCAGGTGCTCGGGTCGGCTGTCGGTATCCCAGCCGCCGCCCTCGGTGCGGACATGCCCACCCTTGGTGGCCAGCAACACCTGGTCACGCACCCCAAGTTCGTCAAGCAGGCCCGCGATGAGCAGTTCGTTGCGACCCTGAGCGTCGATCCCGTAGGAGTCGCCATGACCGTAGGCATCGGCGGTGTCAAAGAGCGTGACCCCACACTCCAGCGCAGTCCGGATGGTGTCGAGTAGTTGCTCTCGCGGCTGGTCGCCGGTCTGGTCGAAGGTCATCAACCCCAGCCCGATCACCCCGACCTCGTGTCGCCCGACCGTGTCATTGCCCAGGGTTCGCGTCTGCATGGTTCAACCCTACGTCGGGACCGACAGCGGGTCGCCGACAAATTTGGCCTCAGTGGGCCATGTCGACAAACCGGCTGTAGTGGCCTTGGAACAGCACGGTGATGTCGCGGGTGGGGCCGTTGCGGTGTTTGGCCACGATGATGTCGGCCTCGCCGGGGCGCTGCGACTCCTTCTCGTAGGCGTCGTCGCGGTGCAAGAGCATCACGATGTCGGCATCTTGCTCCAGGGAGTTGTGAAGGCAGATGCCGTTGGCCACGAAGTTGTGTACGCCGAGCACGGTGGCGTCGTAGACCGGCATCTCCCCGACGGGTTGGATCGTCTTGATCGCGTCCCAGAAGACGTCGTTGGTGGCCACGACCTCCAACTCGGCATCCCCCAGCACAGTCGCCACCTTGGCCAACCGTTGCCGGCTAGGCGCGCGCTGCCACATCGCAGAACCGCTGAAACTCGTGCCCATCGCGGCCGCGAACTCGCGATGAGACATGCCGCGCTCGTGGAGCAGGTCGCGCACGTCGTCCCACACCTGCGTCGGCACTGTGTCGACGTTGGTGTTGCTCCGGACCGAACGCAACTGCTCGGCCAACTTCTCAGCGGTCGCCCCGCGGGCTCCGTGAGCGCCGATCTCCTCACAGAAGCGCAACTGGTTCTCCGCGCCGTAGACGTGAACGTGGTAGCCGTCGCGATAGCCCCGCTTGCGCGCCACCTTGATCCGGCTCATCACGTTGTAGCGGGCCAACAGCAGCGCCACGTCGTCGGCCAACTGTCGGCTCGTGGTGGCGTAATAAACCCGGCCCTGACCATTGTCATCGATCGTGATCGAACCGTCTGTGGCCCACAGGTTGCGCAAGAACAGACCCACCTGCTCCTTGGGCAATCCAAAGACCTGGCGCGGCACGAACTTCTCATGGCTGCGCAGCCCGAAAAGACCTAAAGAGTCCAGCCACTTGGCGATCGGGTTGCGTCGCCCCCGGGCCAAACGGAATGGTGCCGGGAGTCGGAGTGTGGTCACTCGAGCCGCTGGATGGTCATCGCGTTTGGCCGTGATGTCAAACAGTTGACGCGCGGCCCAAGCCACCGTTTGCAGGCATGCTTCATCGGTGCTGGCATAGCGAATTGGCTGCCGCTTCACAAAAGATCCATCGCCAATGAGATGCGCCAGCAACACCACCTCGTCGTCGGCCCATGGCGTGATGTTGAGCGGCGGCGGCACATGGCGTACGACGCCGACCCGAGCACCCTCGACTAGTTCCGAGAGCGGCATCCATCCGTCGTACGTCAAGAACGGGTGGTTGGCCGTCGCCCGCACTGTGCGACCAGAGGCCAGCGTGACGTCGTAGACCTCCTTTGTACCGCTCGGGAACGCGTGGGTCAACGTGCGCGGCACCAACTTGAGCCGGTCATCCAACGCCCACACCGCGATGTCGGTCGCCCCGGAATCCATCAACTCACCGAGTGTGATCTCAGCGTTGGTGTCGGCGCGCAGCAGGCGCGTGTCCGCGGTCAAACAACCCGACTCACGAAGGTCAGACATCATCGGCCGCTTGTCAGAACGCTGCTCGGGACCACGGTTGAGCTGGCTCAGCGCCACGATGGGTACGTCGAGTTCCTTGGCCAACAACTTGATCTGGCGGGAGAACTCCGAGACCTCCAACTGGCGCGACTCGACCTTCTTGCCGCTGCTCATCAACTGGAGGTAGTCGATCACCACGAGTTTGAGATCGTGACGCTGCTTGAGCCGCCGCGCCTTCGAGCGAATCTCCATCATGGTCAGGTTGGGGCTGTCATCGATAAACATCGGCGCCCCGGACACCTGGCCCATCTTGGGCACCAACTTGGCCCAGTCGTCCTCACTCATCGGGCCGTTGCGCATGTGGTTGAGCGGCACCTTGGCCTCAGCGCTGAGCAGACGCGTGGTGATCTCGGACTTGCTCATCTCGAGGCTGAAAAACACCGAAGTCAGGTTGTTGCCGATCGAAGCCGAACGACAGAAGTCGAGTCCGAGGGTGGAATTGTGGGTCGGAATCATGGTCCGCCCAGCTAGATAGAGGTGATCGGAGTTGTCGACTTCGACGCAACGGACAGGCACGGACTCGATCGGACGAACGTCGACGACGTAGCGTCGACCAATCCGTGCCGTGCTTTTCGGTCGGAGCTCGGTGTGCAGATCTGCTTTGCGCCGGAGCCAGAACACGTCCTCGACGGTCGAGAACGTGAGCAAGTGCGCTACTGAACTCTCTACGTTGCGACCATTAACGGCTTTGGTGCGGTGGGTGCATTTGTAGCCGAGGCTCAGAATCAGCTCCCAAGCGTCCATTGCCAAACGCTCACTCGTCAGCGCGAGTTGGATGGAGCCGCCATTGCGCACCAAGGTGCCGTCGGTGTCGAGCAGACCAGCTAGAAGTGCACGCCGATCGGCCTCAGGTGCCCGCAAATAGCTGACCGGGATGTGCTTGTTGTTGAGTACCCCGAGCTTGCGCAACAGGGCCTGCAGACTGCCGTGGTCGTAGTTGCAGGCCGCACACCGCACAGTGCCAAAGAATCGGTTGCCACAGTCTGGACACGCACCTTTGGGCGCGGCCAGCAGCGTGCTCTGGTCGAGGCCCAGGTGATAAAGCATGTTGCCGCGCGGCTCGCAGCGAACTCCCAACGAGCGAATCAATGACGGAATTTCGTCGCTCTCACTCGTCAACCGCGCCGACGCCGAGTGTCCGTCACCCAGCCAGGCGCCAAGAACGTAGGCGGGCACCGGCAGGTGGGAGGTGTCGGATTGGATGGGTGCGGCATTGAGCACTGCATGGTTAGCGCGCCCTGACGAATCGGCTGTAAGGGTTTGAGCGATCTGCTCGGTGGTTACGACGGCGGGATGGATGTTTTGGCGGCGAGAGCGGTTGTAGCGCGTGCGGGCTGCCCACTCAGATTTGCGCGCAGCTCGGGTCTCAGTCAGCCACTGGTGCTCGGCGTCGGCAACGATCACCGACCCGTCGGAGAAGGTCACTTCGTAGCACGGGCGACCGTGCATCACGTCGGTGGCCGCGACCACTTGGGTGGGCTTGCCATCGGCGCCGTAGAGCAGATCGCCTACTCGAACCGCACCCATCGTCGTCCACCCCGTGGGCGTCGGCAGCGGGGTGTCGAGGGCGAGCGCCTTGCCCATCGCCGGGCGCGCCGCGACGATGATCATCTGGCCGCCGGTGAAGCCGTTGGTGAGCTCGTCGAGGTCCGCTAGACCTGTGGGTACGCCGTGAAGGGTGCCGTCACGACTGGAGATCGCCTCGATCTCGTCGAGCGTGGCCTCCATGATCGCGCTGAGCGGTAGATAGTCCTCGCTTTGGCGCTTCTCTGTGATCGAGTAGATCTCCGCCTGAGCCCGATCGACGGTGTCGTCGACTTGGCCCTCACCGGAGTAGCCCATCTGCGCGATCCGGGTGCCGGCATCGACCAGGCGTCGCAGGATCGCCTTCTCGCGCACGATCTCGGCGTAGTAGCCAGCATTGGAGGCGATCGGGACCAGTTCGGTCAGCGTGTGCAGATAGGGCGCCCCGCCCACTTTGGCGATGTCGCCGCGCCGGGTGAGTTCGGCAGCCACGGTGATCGGGTCGGCCGGGTCACCGCGCCCGTAGAGGTCGAGAATCGCATCGAAGATGGTCTCGTGGGCGGGCCGGTAGAAGTCGACCGCCGTGAGGTTCTCCAACACATCGGCGATCGCGTCTTTGCTCATCAACATCGACCCGAGCACGCTCTGCTCGGCTTCGACATCTTGTGGCGGGACCCGGCCCACGTAGGCCTGATGCTCTTCTCCAAAGGGGTTGCGCGAGGGGAAGGGGTCGACCTGTGGCATGTCTGTCTGGGGCACCCGATCTCCTCTCCCGCGTGCCTCTGATGAGGGTGTTGACCACGCTAGGCACGCCCACCGACAAGATCGGCGACAACCAGGTGTGAATGTGCGATTCCGACGTACCCCCGTTGGTCCGATAGGGGCCAACTCCGGCACTTTAGAGGCATCCAGCGGCCCCCTTCCATTCCGCTATCCACAGCCCCCTGTGGATAAGCCCCAAGGCTTGTGGAGACACGCCAGTCAGCATGTGCACAGCCTGTTGACCCACCTGTGGATTCGTCGTACGCCGAAACCGCGATTAGCCCTCTGACCTGCGCAAACGCAACTCAGCAGCCTGTGCGAGAAGAAAAGTTGGTCGAATTCTGTTCACCTGTCCGCCATCTGGAGTAGGTAGGTATGTTTGTCGACTTCTTGGATTCGCCCATCCCGATATCCACAAGAACACGCTAGTTATCCACAACTTCGGCCTCTTGACAGATGGCGATGACCATGCAGCCCGCCCACTAGGTTGACTCACGTGTCACATCGGCTCCCAGAACCTCCTCAAACTCATGAGTAACGAGGGTTTGCAGGGTCACCCAAAGGTCACACGAGAGATCCTCGCACTCGCCGTCCCTGCCTTCTTCGCCCTCGTCGCCGAGCCGATGTTTCTGCTCGCCGACTCCGCCATCGTTGGACACCTCGGCACTCCCCAACTGGCCGCCCTCGGCATCGCCGGATCGGTGATGGGCACCCTGGTCAGCCTGTGCATCTTCTTGGCCTATGGCACCACCGGCAGCGTCGCCCGACGCGTCGGGGCCGGCGACCTCACCGCCGCCCTCAACCAAGGCATCGACGGCCTGTGGCTGGCCGTGGCGGTGGGCATCCCGGCCACACTCTTCGGCCTCCTCTTCACCCCTACCATCGTCGATTGGTTCGGCCCGACCCGGGAAGTCGCCCAGCAGGCGGTGGCCTACCTCAGCGTCGCAGTGCTGGGATCAGTTCCATTGCTGTTGATGCTCGCCGCCACCGGAGTACTCCGCGGTCTCCAAGACACGCGCACTCCCATGTGGGTCGCCATCGGCGGAAACATCGCCAATATCGTCTTCAATTTGGTGTTCGTCTACGGCTTCGGCTGGGGCATCGCCGGATCTGCGTGGGGCACAGTTCTCGCCCAGGTCGGCTCTGCCATTGCCCTGGTCGCGGTCGTTGTGCGCGGGGCTCGGCGCCATGGTGCCACTGTGCGCCCCCACCTCGGCGGGATTCGGGCCGCCGCATCGACTGGAATACCTCTGATCGTGCGCACGGCGACCCTGCGTGCCGCTCTCCTCCTGATGACCTACGGCGCCGCAAGGTACGGCGATGCCCCACTCGCAGCCATGCAATTAACCATGACCATCTGGCTGGCTCTGGCCTTCGCTCTTGACGCCATCGCGATCGCGGCCCAGGCAATCATCGGGCGCTATCTGGGGGCGGGCGACCCGATCCGAGTGCGCACCCTGACCGACACGATGATCCGCTGGGGCGTGTGCTCCGGCGTGGTCACCGGGCTGATCCTCGCCGCGATCACCCCCTGGGTCGGACGCGCCTTCACCACCGACCCGGCGGTCTTGGATCTGGTCGTGCCGGTGCTGATCGTGGCTGCCTTTGCCCAACCCGTGGCGGGTGTGGTCTTCGTGCTCGACGGCGTGCTGATCGGGGCCGGCGACGGGCCCTACCTGGCGGTGGTCGGAGCGATGGTCCTCGCCGTCTTTGCTCTGCCTGCCTTGCTGGCGCCCAACTTGACCTGGCTTTGGGTGGCATTTTGTGTCGCATTTATGGGCGCGCGTCTCGTCGTACTCCTGGCGCGGGCGCGCGGAGAGCGCTGGATTCGATTGGGGAATTGATCGCTAGATCACCTCCTGGAATAGGTCGCCAGGGGCCACGTTGAGCGGTACTTTGTGATCTGCGTCTCTCATGAGCCGGATTCGCGGCACTGGCTCTTCCCTACGTCGAACTCAGCATCGCTACGGGGTCTGATCTTCGCTCGTGGATGGCTCTTCACCATTGTCAGCGCGACGGCGTTGCTTCTCGCCGCGGCGTACTTTGGCCTGATCGCCCTGGTGCTACGCCGAGGCGAGGCGACCAGATGCGCGTGCTTCGGTGCCCTGGCCTGGCAGATCGACGCCTTCAGGTCTGCCGACACGGCAAAGGCCGGTGCCGCGGCTGCCAGAGCGACCGTGGGCGCAGCCCACACCGCTCCCTTTGCCAGACTTCGGCGCGACGTACGAAGTTTCGGCGTTGCGAAACTCATTGTTTGGTAGCCGCCCACCATGTTCTGTCTAAAGCGTTGAACATCCGTGACGGGGCACCCCCGCCCCCACGGACGAGCCCTTTTCACCATTCCCCCATCTAGGACTGTGACTCGCACAAAAAGCACAAGCAATTAACTGAACAGCCCTCAGATCTGGCCAGTGTCTAGGCAAGGATGTATAGTTGACCCCCGCAACCAGTGCGCCCGGTTGAGGCACATCCCTTGGCGTACTCCATCACTGCAGCATCCAGGAGCGCCATGACGACCCTCGACGAGCCCGTCTCGACCGAACTCAACCACCGCCAGATCATGACGATCCTGACCGGGTTGCTGCTCGGGATGTTTCTGGCCGCGCTCGACCAGACCATTGTGAGCACGGCGATCCGGACCATCGCCGACGAACTCCACGGCCTCGACGTGCAGGCCTGGGTGACGACGGCCTACTTGATCACCTCGACCATCGCCACGCCGCTCTACGGCAAATTGGGCGACATCTACGGTCGCAAGCCGCTGTTTGTGTTTGCGATTGCGGTGTTCATCATCGGTTCGCTCGCCTGCTCGTTTGCCAATTCGATGGCGAGTCTGGCCGCCTACCGCGCGGTGCAAGGCATTGGCGCCGGCGGCCTCTTCTCCCTTGCTTTGGCGATCATTGGCGACATCGTGCCGCCGCGAGAGCGGGCCAAATACCAGGGCTACTTCCTGGCTGTGTTTGGCACCTCCAGTGTGCTCGGGCCGGTGATTGGCGGATTCTTCGCCGGCCACAACTCCATCCTCGGGATTAATGGCTGGCGTTGGGTGTTTTTGGTCAACGTTCCGCTTGGTCTGATCGCGCTGGCTGTGGTGATCCGCACAGTGCACCTGCACCACCAGCGCCAAGACCACCGTCTGGACTGGGGTGGCGCTGCTGCTCTGGTGCTGGGTTTGGTGCCGCTATTGACCGTCGCCGAGCAGGGCCGGGATTGGGGTTGGACCTCGACCAACTCGACCATGTGCTACGTCGTGGGCGCGATCGGCGTCGTACTTTTCGTGATCGCCGAATGGCGCATGGGCGAAGAGGCTCTGCTGCCGCTGCGGATGTTTGCCAACAAGGCGGTGGGCGTCACCATCCTGGGCTCTGCTGTGATCGGCATGGCCATGTTTGGCGCGATGATGATGCTGCCGCTGTATATGCAGATCGTGCACGGCGCCACCCCAATGAACGCTGGTCTGATGATGCTGCCCATGGTCGGCGGGATGATGCTGGCCTCGATTGGCACCGGCATCGTGATCTCGCGGACCGGGATCATCCGACCGTTCCCGATCATCGGCTCGGTGCTGCTCTTGATCGGCCTGCTGTCGCTGTCGACCATCGACGCCGACACTGCGCTGTGGAAGGTGATGGCGCTGATGTTTGTGGTCGGCGTTGGGCTGGGCAACAACATGCAACCGCTGACCCTGATCGTGCAGAACGCGGTGTCCCCGCGCGAGATCGGCGTCGCCACCGCGAGCGCGACCTTCTTCCGCCAGATGGGCGGCACCCTGGGCGTGGCGGTGTTCTTGTCGCTGTTGTTCAACACCGTCGGCGACAACATCAAGACGGCGCTGAACAGGGCTGCGGCCACGCCGGAGTTCCGGAGCGCGGTTGGTACGGCGCTGCAAGACCCCGCCATCCGCCGCGACCCACAGGCTTTTTCTTTGATTCAAGGCATCGCCGACCCGGTGCACCATGGCGCTGGGTTGGCCCAAGTCAACAAAGACTCCTCCGTGCTCAACCGTCTACCTGACGCGATTGCCCACCCCTTCCAGCAAGGCTTCGCCGAATCCATGGCCCACGTCTTCTGGGTTGCTGGCCTGATCGCCATCCTCGGCGTGATCGTGCTCTCCCTCATGCCCAAGATCACCCTGCGCACCCAGTCACCCATGTCTGCCCGGACCGCCGGAATCGAGTAGGGGCTTATCGACCGCCGAATAGGGGGTTGTGGCGCGCCGAGTAGGGGCTTGTAGCGCGCCGAGTAGGGGCTTATCGACGGCCAACGCGGTGAGAGGATGCCCGTCATGACATCCGCGCCGCCGTACGAACCCCGGCGTACGACGAGGCGCTGGCCGAAGTGGCTGCTCCTCGGGTTGATCGCGGTCGAAGTGGTGCTGGTCGCGACCGGCCGCCTCCGCTCGGCACGGCGATCGCGGTGATCGTCGCGATCGAAGTCGTGATCACCTGCGTGCTCATCCGAGTCGCGTGGCGAGCCGGTTGCTCCCAAGACGGCTCGGCCCTCGACCGCGCAGAAGCCGCCGTCGCCGCCATCGCCGGCCCGGTCGTGGCCACGCTCATGGTCGGCGAACTCCGCATGCTGCGCCCCCTCTGGTTTGGCCTGCGCGGCCGCCACGATGTGCCACCTGGCGCGGTGGCGATCGGCTACTCGCGCGGCCGCTGGGCCGCCCCTCCGCTGTTCGGGTTCGCCGCTCTCCTTGAATTGTTCGCGATCGACTTGCTGGTGCGGTGGGAACGATTCGGGCGCTACTACCGGCTGCGTTGGGTGCTGCTCGGGCTCTCGGCGTACGGCGTTTTGTGGGTGCTCATGTGGGTCGTAGCCGAGAAGGTGCACCCGCACCTGATCACCGACCGCGAGTTGCGGCTGCGCTCGGGGCCGATGGTCTTGATGCGGATTCGGCTTGATCAGATCGCGCGGGCAACCAAGAGCGGGCTCGCCGATCCCGGCCCCGACGTAGCGGTTTTCGCCGCGCCATTGGTAGCGCCGAACCTGGACCTGACTCTAAGGACACCAGTGGCCAGGCTGAGTTGGTTTGGCAAGGAGAAGGGGACCTTCAACCGCGTAGCGCTGGCGGTCGACGACCCTGCCGAGGCGGCCCAACTGCTCACTCGCTCAGACCCAAGTGGTGAATGAGCCAGGCGGCAAGTTCGGCCTCGTAGGCCAGCGCGGCGTCGGCGTACGACGGTCCGTCGTGTGATCCCGCTCCAAGTTCGGGTCTGAAGAGGCAGCCCGTCCACGTCGGATTGGCGTGGCGCAAGCGGGCCACCCAGATCGCGGGCTCGTGGATCAGCACTCGCGCGTCGTGCACGGCTCCGGTGACGAGCAACGCGGGCCAGTCGCCAGGCGGCGGCTCGGTGTCGCATGGCGAGTACGCCAGCATCCACGCTCGCTGCGTTGACCAATCTGGTTTCGGTGCGGAACTCACTGGCCCAACAACCCGGCGCGTCGGCGGAAAGAACGGGCGCCTCGGCAGAAAATCCGGGCGCGTCGGCCAGCGCGGCAGCGAGCAGTTCCTCCCGCAAAGACCGCAGCGGAGCCATCCGACAACCCACACTTCGTCGTGGTCGCCGGCTCTGCCGAAACGATCGCGGCTTCGGCATGCGCCGCCGTCGAGGAGGTGCTCCCAGACCACACGGTCAGTGTCGGGGTCAGCCGGCCCGCCCCCGTGTCGGCGCTGCGCGGATCGCTGAGCGATGCCGACGAGGCGGCTTCCTATGGCCACCGGTTGGGTGGGCGGGGCGGGGTGCTCAACGTGGCTGACCTCGGACTGCGACTGCTGTTGGGTGCGCTGGGCGACGGCCCACACTTGTCGAGGTTTGTCGAAGACGAACTCGGTCCGCTACTCGCCCACGACGCCAGCGCCCGAATGGCCTCGTGCCCACCCTGCGTGCTTATCTGGCGGCCAACGGCAGCAAGGCGGCCGCTGCCGCAGCGCTCCATGTGGAGCGCCGCTCGCTCTGCTACCGCCTCGACAAGATCGAAGCCCTACTCGGCCGCTCTCTCGGCGACGCAGCAGCCCGCTTGCGGTTGGAAGTCGTCTTGCGGTGCCTCGACGTGCTGCACTCCCGGGTGGTGACGGACTAGGTCGCTGCGCGTTCCCTTGACCACCAGATGGACCCCGAGTGCGAACTCCCAGGCGGCAATCGGCAAGGCTGCCAACGCCGTCACTGGCGAGAGCGGGGAGACCACGCCAAACAAGGTCAACACCACGGCGGTCAGGTGGATCGGGGCGCCGATCAGACCGACAAGCGGAATCACCCGCGGCACCAACCGGGCCTGATAGAGCAACGAGCCCAGCAGCAAAGCGTTGATCCCCGGCATCAGGCTCTGCCCGAGCAAGAACGCTGCGTCATACGTCGTGAGCAGGCCACGGTCGTCGGGATGGGCCATCAAAGTCAGCATCAGCGCCACACCCATGAAGATCATTGCGGCTTCCAACGTGCGAGCACCGACGAATCCCAAGGCACGCGCCTCGCCGACTCGTCGTACGACGGGAAACAAGGCCACCGCCGTGCCGATGCAGGCCAAGGCGACGACTACTTCGAGGAGTGCTCCCCAGTGCGCCGCCGTCATCGATGCCTGCGTGCCGGCTTTGAGCGGCCCATAGAGAAGTTGAGCCGGAATCGCCGCGAACGTGACGAGATAGAGGATTCCGGCGGTGAGCGTGTGGCGGCGGTTCATGGTTCTCCTTCGTGGTTGCGACCGGCTCAACCGAGGATAGGTGTACGGCGTACACCCGGTGCGCCGTGAGCTTATGTGTACGCTGTACACCTGTCAATGTAGGAGGACCGCGAATGGCAGCGCGCAAGCCGTTGAGCAGGGAGTTTGTCCTCGCGACGGCAGTCGGGATGGCCGACCGCGAGGGCATCGAACGCCTTTCGATGCGGCGGTTGGCAAGCGAGTTGGGCGTCGTCCCGATGGCGCTCTACAAACACGTGGCCAACAAAGAGGCGCTGCTCGGCGCCATGGCCGATGCGGTGATCGAAGAGATCGAGCCAGCCGCGGCCGGGCCGTGGAAGGACGCTGTGCGCGCCCGAGTCATGTCCGCGCGCCGGGTGATGCTCGCCCATCCTTGGGCGGCAGCGGTGATTGCCAGCCGGGGCGGCCCGAGCCCGATCGCGCTGACCCACATGGATTCGGTCGCGGCCACCTTCCTTGCCGGTGGGGTGTCGCCGCACCTGACCCACCAGGCGATGCATGCACTCGGAAGTCGGCTGTGGGGGTTCAACTTGGAAGTTTTCGGCTCAGCTCCCCCCGATGATCCGGCCGTGACTGCGGCCGCGCTCGGCGAGGCATTTCCGCATGTGCTTCGAGTGGCGTTGGCCGCCCAACACGACCCCGCCGGGATCGTAGGTCAGGGCTGTGATGATCAGTTCGAGTTTGAGTTCGGCGTCGACGTACTCCTCGATGGGATCGAGCGCCTGCACACCCAGGGCTGGCCGTCAGTCACGCCTGCGGCTTGACCGCAGCGCGCCGGTGCACCACAACGCCCAAACGATCAGCATCGGCTGGAAGAACAGCCGGATCAGCCGGGCTCGGTCGGTGGTGAGACCGAAGGCGTCCACCCCTTCGACGTACTGCGCAATGTTGCCGGGGAACACCGCCACAAAGAAGGCAGCCACCACCCAGCCGACCAGAGCCCGGTGCTTGCGCACCACCAAGAGCGCCGCGCCAAGGCCGATCTCGACCAGTCCCGACACCACGACAACGAGGTCCTCCGGGGCGGGAAACCACGCCGGCACCTGCGCCTGAAACTCCGCCCGCGCGAAGGTGAGGTGGGCTATGCCCGCGAAAAGCAAGAAGGCGCCGAGGACGAGGCGGGCCAGAGTGCGGCTCAAGGCACTGACGCCACGCGTTCGGGAAATGTCCGTGGGCACGACCAGGCACAGTACCGGGCCGGCGGTTTGTTCCTCTTGAGACACCTCGGCGTTGGCCGCGATCGTATTTGGTGAGCCAGAGGCCGAAACTTATCTGTCGATCATGCAGCGCAACGCTGGCGACCTGGTGATCAGCGCCGTCACCGCCGTCGAGGCGGCCGTCGTCATCGAAGCCAAGCAGGGACCTGCCGCCAGGGCAGATCTCGAACTTCTGCTATCGGTGCTGGGTGTCAACGTCGTGTCCGTCGATGAGACCCAAAGCAGCCAGGCGGGGGCGGCATGGCGCCGGTTTGGCAAGGGAAGACATCCGGCAGGGCTGAGCTTCGGGGACTGCTTCGCCTATGCAGTCGCGAGGGTCGAGGGAGCCGCGCTGCTCTACAAGGGACACGACTTCGCCCAGACCGACATCACCAGCGCCCTCTGACGAACCCGCTCAAAGACACCAAAGGACCGCCCCGAAGGACGGCCCTTTGAAATGTGTGGCTCAGGCAGGAACCACGTTGAGATTCACCGTGGCCTCGACCTCGTCGTGGACCTTCACCTTGACGGTGTGGGCGCCAGTCGACTTGATCGGGTTGCCCAGCACGATGCTGCGACGGTCGACCTCAGCGCCAGCGCCGGTGAGGGCAGAGGCGATGTCGGCGGCGGTGACAGCGCCGAAGAGGCGGCCTTCGGTGCCGGCGCGCACCGGCACGTTGAAGGTCGAGCCTTCGAGCTTGGCCTTCACCTCGGCTGCGTGGTCAGCGTCGCGAACGGCCTTGGCTTCGCGGGAGCGACGGATCGATTCGATCGTCTTCTCGCCACCACGGGTCCACCGGATCGCGAACCCGCGAGGGACGAGGTAGTTGCGGCCGTAGCCGTCCTTCACCTCGACCACATCGCCAGCGCTACCGAGACCGGAGACTTCCTGAGTCAGGATCAACTTCATCGAAAATCAGCGCCTTTCTCAGCGAGCCGTAGAGGTGTAGGGCAGAAGTGCGACCTCACGAGCGTTCTTGACCGCCATGGCCACGTCGCGCTGGTGCTGCACGCAGTTGCCGGTCACTCGGCGGGCGCGGATCTTGCCGCGGTCGGAAATGAACTTGCGGAGCAGGTTGACGTCTTTGTAGTCGACTCCGGTGGCCTTCTCCTTGCAGAACTGGCAAACCTTCTTCTTCGGCTTGCGGATGACTGGCTTCGCCATGTGTGTGTCTCTTTCAGTGTGCCCAGGCGATCATCGACCCGCAGCGGGGTGAGCGTCTGGAAAGTGGATGGTTGTAGATCAGAAGGGGGGCTCGTCGGACGGCTGAGCGGCCCAAGGATCACGGGCTGGAGCGGGCGCCTGCCCACCGCCGTACGACGGAGCCGCCTGGCCCTGAGCCGGAGTGGCCCACGGGTCGTCGCCGCCACCGCTGGCAGCGCCACCGGAGTAGCCACCGCCGCCTGCACCGCGAGCAGCACGAGTGACCTTGGCAGTCGCGTAACGAAGCGACGGACCGACCTCTTCGACCTCGATCTCGAAGACGGTGCGCTTCTCGCCCTCGCGGGTCTCATAGGAGCGAGCCTTGAGACGACCCTGAACGACGACCCGCATGCCCTTGGTCAGGGATTCGGCGACGTTCTCGGCCGGCTGACGCCATACCGAGCAGGAGAGGAACAGCGCTTCGCCGTCCTTCCACTCGTTGGTCTGGCGGTCAAAGGTGCGCGGGGTGGACGCGATCCGGAAGTTGGCGACGGCCGCACCCGAGGGGGTGAACCGCAACTCCGGGTCGTCGACCAAGTTGCCCACGACGGTGATGAGTGTTTCGCCTGCCATGTCGGACTCCCGATGCCTGCGGACGCTCAGCGAGCGTCGGGACGGATGACCTTAGTCCGGAGCACCGACTCATTCAGGGTGAGCTGACGGTCGAGTTCCTTCACGGTGGCCGGTTCGGCCTGAAGGCTGACGATGGCGTAGATGCCTTCGGCGTTCTTCTTGATCTCATAAGCCATCCGGCGACGGCCCCACACCTCGACGTTGTCGATGGTGCCGCCGTCTTTGGTGAC
>WBZP01001065.1_pt1 | contig 35078 bp, 24 predicted proteins | sample 5204301 | NCBI WGS metagenome assembly WBZP01 (sample SAMN12412401, study PRJNA552823) | activated sludge metagenome | isolation source: activated sludge from nitrification reactor of wastewater treatment plant... | place: USA: Pennsylvania | collected 2017 | reverse complement strand
CCGGATCTCCTGTAACAGTTTCGTTCGGTTCATCGGGTACCTCCTCGGCACCCACTACACCGGACAGATCACGTGCTACAACACCGGACAGTTTATTTGCTCCCTACAGAAGCTCTGGCCGAGCGTTGACGCCAGGATGGCTCTAGATCACTATTATGAGAGCTAATGACCAATAACAATGCGGAACAGGGGTGGCGATGCCGATCCGACCACCCCGCCACAGCCGGACGGAGAAGTTGCATGTCTAGTAAGCCCCCTGCCTTGTTGTCGTTCTCGAGCGTTTTCATGCTGTTCTTCTGGGCCTGCCTCGCCCTGAACCAAGCGGAGGCGGCGGAGAAGATAAAACCCTTTGTATTGGGTTCGTCCATGTCGGGGGATCCTAAACAGGCGCTTGCCCAGACAAAGAGTCTATTAGCGGCCCAGGGTTTCGAGATCCTGGGGGATTATGCCCCCTATGAAGGGGCCCATGTCATGGTCGTTACCAATGACTTCTTGAAAAAACTTGCCGCCGAAGAAAAAGGCGGGGCTTATTTCGCCGTGCAACGGGTCTCGGTGACCCAGAGCGGCGGTATGGTCCAGGTGGCCTATGCGAATCCGGAATACCTGAAATACGCCTATCGCATCAACAAGGATGTCTCGCCGGTGGCCAACAAACTGCGGGCGGCCCTGGGGGCGGAGACGGAGTTCGGCGCCGAAGGGCTGACCCAGGCCAAGTTGAGGAAATATCAATACACCTTCGGCATGGAATATTTCGATGATCCCATGAAACTGGCTTCTTATCCCACCCACAAGGAAGCCGTGGACGCCATCGAGAAAAATCTGCTTGAACAGGCCGCCAGCCTGGCCAAGGTGTATCGCCTGGACCTCCCCGGGGGAAACCTGACGGTGATCGGGGTGGCGTTGAAGGAAGGGGCTGGTAGCGACAAAGGGATCATGGAGATCATCGATGCCGGTCAGTTGAAGCACACGGCGGCCTTACCTTATGAAGTGGTCGTGTTCGATAACAAGGTCGAGGCCCTGCACCCCAGATTTCGCATCGCTATCAACTTTCCCGACCTGAAGATGGTTGGCAAAAACAGTTTTGGCCAAATCACCCGAGCACCGGATGCGATCAAAAAGACATTGACCCTGGTGGCTGGTGGGACCTGGGAGGATTCCCAGACCAGCGGCGGGTTTGAGGTCAGATAAAAGCACATCGGCCAGGGATGGTCGGTCCGCCACGCCCAATGCTCACTTGGCGCAGGCGGGATGGTGACGATTTATTTTCAAACACCCCCCTTACTACCAGACTCTCGGCGATTTTCTTCAGCTCAGACTCTGAGCCGCTTGTCTCACCAATCGTTTACTGCGGGCGCCAGGTAGCTCTATGAGAGTTCGGCTGTTCCGGGCCTTGACTAAAAATGGCCAATTCATGTTCTGATTTCGAGAACAATACCTCTTTAGATAAGGCCATTATTCTCTTCCTGAGAACAGAAAAGCGGACTTCAGAGCCCGTGCCCGGGAATGGCGGCAGGTGCTCTGATCATGTAACACCGATTCCTATTGGTGTATCCGCCTGAAAGCCATGGGGTAGGCTGGCGATGAGCGAAGCGAATCCCAGCTACCAAGAAGCTGGGTTTCAGCGCTTCGCGCCTCAACACCAGCCTACGAATATGAACAATAACTATCGAGAAACGGTATAACACCGAAGAGGAATGGTATCAGGTCGGGCTGTAGTGGGCCGGATTGGCGCCCCGGAGGTAGAGTAGCGCCCCGGTGCGGGAACGCACCAGGCCGTGGGGTACCCCTTTTGGGGCGAGGTGGAAGTCCCCAGCTCGCACCCGGACTCCGCCCAGCTCCGCTTCTCCTTCGAGCACCAGGCATTCCTCGTCCATGGGATGCTCGTGGGGCGGCAGCACACCGCCTGGGAGGAGTCGCAACAGGAAGCAACGACTGTCCCGATCCTGCCGCAGAATCTTCATCTCCACCTTGGGACCGAGCCGGATCCATTCTCCGCTGTCGGCACGGACGGTCAGGAGGGCCGGGGCCGGACTCCGTTCGGCGCGGACCCGTTCGAGGAGGCGGATCTTGAGTTGCTGGGCGCGCTCCGGCTCGGGTCTGACCTCGGCTTGGGCCAGCAATAACGCCTCGACCAGATCGGCGGCGATAAGCGGAGGATCGGAGGCCGGGTGTTTCATGGGGTCACCCCTTCAGTGCTCAGGACGGCTTGCAACGAGAGCATGGCCTTGCGGATGTAGGTCTTTACCGATCCCAGGGGGAGGCCCGTGTGCCGGGCGATCTCCTGATGGCTGAGGTCGCGGTAGAAGGCCAGGGCCAGGAGTTGTCGCTGCAGCGGGTTCAGGGTTTCCAGGGCGAGGTGCAGGGCACTCTGACGTTCCACCGCCAGCAGGAGGTCGACGGGGTCGGACCGCTCGGCGGGGACGGGATCGGTCAAGGTCTCGGGTTCTGGATGGGAGCTAGCCTCGTCCCGACGCCGCAGGCTGTCCAGTGCCCGGCTCCGGCACAGGGTCAGTAGCCAGCTCAGGGGGTGCCCGCGCTGGCGGTCGAAGCGTTCCGCCTGCCGCCAGGCTTGGTAATAGACCTCGGCTACCACATCCTCGGCGGCCGCCGCCTGACCGGTGATACGCAAAGCCAAGCCATAGACCTTCCCCAGGGTGATCTCGTACAACGCCTCCAGCGCGGTCTCATCGCCCTTGGCCATGCGCGCGACGAGTTCCGCGAGGGCCTCGTCTCCGGTCGGCGGGGCGGGGAAGCCGGCTGATTCAGCAGAAGTATCCATGGAAGAGGATTGTATCCCAGATTCCACCCGGCCCCGTTCCCGGGGTGAAGATCTGGCCGCGAGCCGGTGATCCCGGGCCGAGGGGAGCCTTCCAGTCGGGGTCGACATCCAGTTCTTGGACGTTCTCGGGAAGGGGCGGGAGACGATGGTCATGGACTGGGGCGGCGACATGGAAGGATTCACCTGCAAGAGAGCCTCTTTTCCCTATTACGCAGCCGATGCGAAAGAGGATGTGGTCACATCCAATTCCGGCCCGGCTGCGTATTGGAGGAAAGCCACTCATGACCTACCAAGGAGAGATTGGAATGCCTATACCCTTGCCAGCCGTCAGCCACCGGCAGCGGCCCAGGACCAGCGAAGTCTATCTTTGGCGCACCCGCTGGGTGATCGAAGCCCCTCCGGAGAAGATCTGGGAGACCCTCTCCCATCCGGAAGACTGGCCCGGATGGTGGTCCTATCTGATCTCGGTGCACCAACTCAGCGCGGGTGATGCCGAGGGGCTGGGTGCGGTGCGGCGCTTTCTCTGGCGTACCCGGCTACCCTATCGGATCGGTTTCGACATGCGGACCCTGGAGGTGGTACCAGGCCGGCGGCTCCTGGCCCGGGCCGCTGGCGATGTGGATGGGACGGGGACCTGGCACCTTCGGCCTCTGGGCACGGGCACCGAGGTGATCTATGAGTGGCGCTTCTGGTTAGGGCGTCCCTGGATGCGCCGGCTGGCCCCCATCGCCCGGCCGCTGTTCGCCTGGAACCACGCCGGGGTGATGCGGGCCGGGGGCGAGGGACTGGGTAAGTATCTGGGTGTGCCGGTGTTCCAGCCAACCGGGGTCGATGTGGACCCGGAGTGGGTCGCCCGATGAGATCCGGGCGTCTCAGTGAAATCCGCTCTCTCGACCCCGAACGGGATCATGTCCGGATCGTCCATCTGATGCTGTGTTACGAGTTTCCCTGGGACATCACCCGTTCCCTGGAATTGGCGCTGTTCCGGACCTATTGCGTGCCCAGTATCTCCGGATTGTTGGACCGCACCGGCGAGTTCCGTCAACGCCCGCAAAAGCGCTATGACGACACCGATCTCATCGTCAGCCTGTTGCTGGAAGAGGGCTACGACTCGGAACCTGGACGAGCCGCCCTGGCGCGCATGAATGCCATCCATGGTCATTTCAGCATCGCCAACGACGATTTTCGCTATGTGCTCTCGACCTTTGTCTTCGAACCCCTGCGCTGGCTCCAGCGCTTCGGTTGGCGCGAGCCGAGCCGGACCGAGCAACTGGCGCTGTTTTACTTTTGGCGCGAGCTGGGCCGCAGGATGGGCATTCGGGATATCCCCGACCGCTTCGAGGACTTCGAGCGTTTCAACCTGGAGTACGAGCGCAACCAGGTTCGCTATGCCGACAGCAACCGCCGGGTGGGTGAAGCCACCCGGGAGCTGTTCGCCTCCTGGTTTCCGGCCTGGTTACGACCCCTGGTGCGGCGAGGTATCCATGCCCTGCTCGATCCGGCCAGTCGGGCCGCCTTCGGCTTTCCAACGCCCAGCCCGACCTTGATATACCTCAGCCATGGGATCTTGCGTCTGCGCGGCCGCTTGTTGCGCTGGTGGCCCGCCCGTCGCCGGCCCCGTTTGCGCACCCGGCTCCGCCACCGCAGCTATCCTCAGGGTTGGTCACTGGAGAATCTCGGCCCGCCTTGGATGCAGCGGCGGTCACCCGTCACCCTGACCCAAGATTCACCTCTCACCACTACAAGGAATCGACCATGAACGACTTCGACTATTTGGACCTGGATATCCATCTCACCCCCGAGCAACGGGCGCTGAAATCCCAGGTGCGGAGCTTTGCCCGGGAGGTACTGCGACCGGCGGCAACGGCGCTCGACAAACTTCCCGACCCGGCCCAGGTGATCGCCGCCGATTCGGCCTTCTGGCCGGCTCAACGGGCGGCCTATGCCCATGGCTTTCACGCCGCCATGCTCCCCCCCGCCCTCGGCGGACTCGGCCTCTCCGGGCTCAGTCTGCATATCGCCCTGGAGGAATTGGGCTGGGGCAGCGCGGATTTCGCCATCAATCTGGCGGTTACCACCATCCCCTTCGTCTGGTTGGCCAAGAGTGGCGACCCCGGCCTGATCGAAGAGTTCGTAGCGCCCTTCGTGGCGGACCGCAACGCCGCCATGATCGGTTGTTGGGCCATCACCGAGCCCGACCATGGCTCGGACCATTTCCTCGCCCAGGGACCCCAGTTTCGCGATCCGGCCATCCACGGCGGGGTGACGGCACGCCGGGAGGGGGACAGTTACGTCATTCAAGGCAGCAAGTCGAAGTGGGTGAGTAACGGCACCCTGGCCACCCATGCCCTGGTCTTTCTCAGTCTCGATCCCGGTCAGGGCATGGCCGGCGGCGGCGTCGCCTTCGTGCCCCTGGATCGGCCCGGCATCTCCAAGGGCGAACCCCTGAACAAGATGGGACAGCGGGCGCTCAACCAGGGCGAGATCCATTTCGATGGGGTCCGTATCCCCGCCCGCTATATGCTCTTGTCCGATCCGGCCGCTTATGCGGCTGAACTCGATTACATGCTCTCTTTCACCGCCGCCGCCATGGGCGCGGTGTTCACCGGCGTGGCCCGGGCGGCCATGGAAGAGGCCATGATCTATGCCCAGACCCGTATCCAGGGCGGTAAACCCATCGTCGAGCACCAACTGGTGCAGAAGCACCTCTATGATCTCTTCGTCAAGGTGGAGACCAGCCGCGCCCTGTCCCGGGCCGCCATGATCTACAACCAATCCGGGGCGGCCATCGCCAGCGAGTATTCCACCGCCGCCAAGACTTACTGCACTCAGGCGGCTTACGAGGCGACGGACATCGCCATGGGGCTTATGGGCGGACATGGACTGAGCAAGGCCGCCTTCGTGGAGAAACTCTATCGCGACGCCCGCGCCTCCCTGGTGGAGGACGGCGTCAACGATGTGCTGGCCCTGTCGGCGATCCGTAAGGTCCTGGCCCGCGCGCCTGCGCCAGACCGGGTCTGAGATTCAACCCTGTGTTTTCACTGTTATGGAGCTTGTCATGAACGAAGATACCCGTATCACCGCCACCATCCAGGCCTATTTCGCCGCTATCCGCGCCGGCGATCGGGCCGCCTGGCTGGCGACCTTCGCCCCCGACATCCAGGCCGAAGACCCGGCCGGTTCCCCGATCAAGCAAGGGCTGGCGGAAATGGGGGCCTTTTTCGACAGCGTTGGTGGCGCCCTCAAGGGCATGGACTTCCATCCCGTCGCTATCCACCCCTGTGGTCGGCGCGCCGCGGTCTTTTGGCAGGCGGTCTTGGAGGCCCACAACGGGCTGACCACCGCCTGCGACGGCATCGACTTCTTCGAGTTCGACGGCGAGGGGAAAATCAGCCGAGTCACCGGCTTCTGGGACCCGGCGGCGGCCTTTGCCGCCCTCGGCCTGGGGTGAGATAAAGAGTCAGGGTCGGGGCGACGGTTTCCGGGCGGCGATGAATCCCGCCCGGTGGGCGAAAGGCTTTGCCTCAGCTCCCTACGCCGAAATCGCGCAAGGCGGTGCGGAAGGAATTGAAGGGACTGAGGATGGCATCGCCGAGGATGATGGCGTAGCCGAACCAGTCGAAAAAGGTAGGGGTCTGATTGAGCTTGAACACCAGATAGGCCATGAGCCCGGTGGCCACCACCACGGCCAGCACGGCGCTGATGTTGTCGAGCAGGAAGGTGCCCGCGCTGATATCGCCGGATTTGAAGAACTCGACGAACAGCACCACCACCCCGAGTCCGATGAAGACATAGCCGGTGACGCCGTCCATGCGGGCGCCGGTATAGTGAACCACCACTAGATAGGCGACCAGGAGCAGGGTCCAAGGGAACTTGCTCAACAGAGACAGGATGCCTCCGCTTTCGACGTTGGTATTGTTACCCACAGTGATCCTCCAGGGTTGTTGAAAGTTGAACCCCTGATTATGCGCTAGAGTGCTAGGGTACGGCAGTAGCGGAAATCATTTCGACCAAGGGCAGCGACAGCAGAGTAGGTCGGCAATCCTTTGCCGACACTCCCTGAATCGGCATCAAATGGCGGCAAAGGGTTGCCGCCCTACGAGCTGAAGGGGGCGAGGGGACTGAATGATTCCGCGGAATTCATTTCCTCCAAGGGCAGCGATAACAAGAGGTAGAGCATGCGTTGGGAAAACGGCAGGCGTAGCGACAATGTCGAGGACAGGCGGGACGAGGATGGCGGCTCCCGGGGTTTTGGTCTGCCCATCCGCATTGGCGGCGGAGGGATCAAGGGCGGTATCGGGGTGGTGCTGGTGATGTTGGCGGCGATGTATTTCGGCGTCGATCCCAGCGTTTTTCTCGGTGGCGGGGCCGTCTCACCACCACGACCGGCCCAACATCAGCCTCGTCCGGCGTCGGAGGAACAACTCAAGGACTTCGTTTCCGTGGTGCTGGCCGATACCGAGGACACTTGGCATACCCTGTTCCGTTCTCAGGGAAAGAGCTATCGGGAGCCCAAGCTGGTGCTTTTCAGCGGCGCGGTGCGTTCGGCCTGCGGCTTCGCCCAGTCCGCCATGGGACCCTTCTACTGTCCCGCCGACCACAAGGTCTATATCGACCTCAGTTTCTATCGCGACCTCAAACAGCGCTTCGGCGCCCCGGGGGATTTCGCCCAGGCCTATGTCATTGCCCACGAGATCGGCCACCATGTGCAGACCCTGCTCGGGATCTCGGAGCAGGTGCAAACCGCCCGGACCAAGATGAACGCCACCCAGGCCAACGCCCTCTCGGTGCGTCAGGAACTCCAGGCGGACTGTCTGGCTGGTGTTTGGGCCCATCACGCCGACAAGTCGCGACGGATCTTGGAAGCGGGTGATGTGGAAGAGGCGATGACCGCCGCCGCGGCCATCGGCGACGATCGACTGCAAAAGCGATCCCAGGGCTATGTGACGCCCGACAGTTTTACCCACGGCAGCTCGGCCCAGAGGGTGAGCTGGTTCAAGCGCGGGTTGCAAGAAGGAAGCCTGAAGTCCTGCGATACCTTTGCCGCGGCCCGGCTCTGATTCTGACGGATCCGGCGATCACCAGGTTGTCGTGATTCAGCCATCCCCGAGACAGGTGCCCACCCGACGGGCGCTCTGGATCCAGGGATGATCCTGGGGCACCAGCTTCTTGGCCCCCGCCACCTGTTCCAGGGGGACGGCTTCGGTGCTCTCGCCCCGGGCCGCGACCATCACCCCGCTGCCTCCCTGCTGGATCAGATCGGCACAGGCACTGCCGAGGCGGGTAGCGAGCAGCCGGTCCGCGGCTGAGGGGGTGCCGCCCCGTTGCAGGTAGCCGAGGATGGTGAGTCGGCTTTCCAGGGCGGTTTTCTGTTCAAGCTGCTGGGCCAGACGCTGGGTATGGCCGAAATGCTCCGCCTCGATGCGGAGCCGTGTTTCCTTGGCGACTCTCAGGGCCTTTTTGTCCCCCTGTTGCTCCGCTTCCAGCCGTTGAAATTCCACCGCCTGCCGTGCCTCGGCCTCGGCCACCGACATGGCCCCCTCGGCGATCGCCACGATGCTGAAGTTTTTCCCTACCTTGACCCGCTCCAGGATGGCGTCGGCGATGCAGTCCACGTCATAGGGGATCTCGGGGATCAAAATGACATCCGCCCCGCCGGCGATGCCCGCCCCCAGGGCCAACCAGCCGGCCCGATGGCCCATGATCTCGACCACGACGATGCGATGATGGCTGTGGGCGGTGCTGTGCAGGCGGTCGATGGCCTCGGTGGCGATCCCCAGGGCGGTATCGAAGCCGAAGGTCGTATCCGTGTACGCCACATCGTTGTCGATGGTCTTGGGCAGGGTCAGCACCCGCAACCCCTTTTGTTGCAACACCAGGGCGTTCTTCTGGGTACCGCCGCCGCCGAGACAGACCAGGGCATCGAGTCCATGCGCCCGATAGTTGGCGAGGATGACCTCGGTCATATCCTGCGGACGCCCGTCCACCAGCATCCTGTCGGGTTTGTCGCGGGCGGTACCCAGTATGGTGCCGCCCTTGGTGAGAATGCCGGAGAGGGCCTCGCCTTCGAGGGACAGGCTGCGATTTTCCGCCAGACCGCGGAAACCGTCGCGAAAGCCGGTAACCCGCATGCCGTAGCTGTTCCGTGCCGCCTTGCCGACGCCGCGGATGGCGGCATTCAAACCCGGACTATCGCCGCCTGAGGTGAGGATGCCGATGTGCATGACCATGGTGTCTCCGTCTCTGTTTCGGGGTACTCGGGCCGCTGGCCCGGCCAGGGGAGACATTGTCGGGAGGCCGGGCCGGTACCGCAATGATGGGCCGCAAGCCCGGGGCGGTGCCGGGTTTCAAGAGGACGGACGGCGACCCTTGAGGCCACGCAAGGTTTGCAGGGCCTTGTCGTACTCGAAATGCTCGATCTCCCGTTTCAGCCGGCCCGCCCGGGTACCCAGGGTCTTCTCCAAGAGGGGACTGACTTCCAGCCAGAGTTGGTTGGCCTGGGTATCGTCCTGCGCCAACAAGGCTTCCAGCCTGGCCAGCAGCTCCTGGGTCTGTTTCCAATCGACTTCCTGGGCCGGCGTGGGGCTGGTCTGGGTGATGACGGCCCGCTGCTGGTGGATGGCCGCCAACAGGGGCGTCAGTGTCCCTTCGAGGGCCTGTAGACAGAGTTCGATGTCCGCCGTCGAACGTCTTTCCCGCAGGGCCAGCTCGAATTCCAGTGCCCGCTGGCTCAGGGTCTTGGCTCCCAGGGTGGCCGCTACCCCCTTGAGGGTATGGGCCAGGCGCTGGGTCTCGGCCGATTCCCCGGCGGTCAGACTGGCGCGTAGCCGGACCATGTCCTCGCCGTGGCTCTGGGCGAAGAGATCCAGCAGGCGCAGATAGCTGCCGAGCTTGCCGCGCACGGCCCTGAGTCCGGCCTCCAGATCCAGGCCCACCAGGCTGGTGAGATCCGCCGGGCTCGTTGTGGGTTTTTTCGGGGCGGGGAGGGTGCCGGCCTTGGTGCGACTCCTGGTCGGGGAAAGATCCGCCAGGGGCAACCAGCGCAGGAGGCAGGCGTACAGGCGCTCGGGCTCCACGGGTTTGCCCACGTGGTCGTTCATGCCGGCTTCCAGACAGTGGCGCCGGTCTTCCTCAAAGGCCCCGGCGGTCATGGCCAGGATCGGGATCTTTTTGCCCTTGCCGGGCAGGGCGCGGATCTCCCGGGTCGCCGTCAGGCCGTCCTTGACGGGCATCTGCACATCCATGAGCACCAGGGCATAGTCGGTGTTGGCCATCAGGTCGGTGGCGATCTGGCCGTTCTCCGCCACATCCACCTCCAGACCCACCTCTTGGAGCAGTTCCTGGGCCACCATCTGATTGGCGCTGTCATCTTCGACCACCAGCACCCGCAGCCCTCGGGCTCGTTCCGCCAAGAGTTGCTCGGGGTTTGGTGACGCTGCCGGTTTCTCGGTCTCCTCTTCCCAGTCGAGCGCCTTGTGGAACCAGGCCGTTACCCAGAAGGTACTGCCGATCCCGGGCTCGCTCTCCACACCTATGGTTCCCCCCATCATGGTCGCCAGCCGCTGGCTGATCGCCAGCCCCAGGCCAGTCCCGCCGTACTTGCGGGTGGTGGAGTCGTCCGCCTGGGTAAAACTGTGGAACAGGCGCGCCTGTTGTTCGGCGGAGATACCGATTCCCTGGTCCTCCACCTCGATGCGGACCAGCACCTTGTCGCCAGAAGTTTGCGGACACTTGGCCCGCAACCAGATCCCGCCCTGGTCGGTGAATTTGACCGCATTGCTGAGAAAATTGAGCAGGATCTGCTCCAACCGCAGGGGATCGCCGCGCATTCTGGCGGGAATGGCCGGGTCCAGCTCCCGTTGTAGCCGCAGGCCCTTGGCCCGAGCCCGTTCCACCAAGAGGCCGAGGCTGTGATCGAGCACCTGGGCGAGTCTGAACTCGGTCTCTTCCAGGGTCAGTCGGCCGGCCTCGATCTTGGACAGATCCAGGATATTGTTGATGATCCCCATCAGATGCTGGGCGGCATCGTCGATGCGCAGGAGCTGTTCGAGGGGTTTGGGTTCCCTGATCTCTTTCTGCAGCAGATGGGTGAGGCCGATGACAACATTCATCGGTGTGCGGATCTCATGACTCATGTTGGCCAGGAAGTGGCTTTTGGCCCGGTTCGCCGCCTCCGCCGCTTCCTTGGCTTCCGCCAGTTCGGTGGTCCGCTGCTGCACCAGTTCTTCCAGATGATGGCGATGTTGCTCCAGTTCGGACTGGATGCGTTTGTGTTCGGTGATGTCTTCCTTGATGGCGAGATAATGGGTGATGCGTCCGTCGGATTGACGCACCGGGGAGATCAGCGCGGACTCGATGTATTCGCCGCCATCCTTGCGGCGATTGACGAATTCCCCTCTCCAGACCTCGCCCGCTAGCAACCGGCTCCAGAGATCGGCATAGGTCTCCTGCGGCGTGCGTCCGGTTTGCAGGACATTCGGGTTCTGTCCCAGTACCTCGGCGCGGCTGTAGCCGGTCGCCTTGATGAAGGTCTCGTTGACATACTGAATGTTGGCCTGGAGATCCGTGATGACGATGGATTGGGGGCTTTGCTCCACCGCCAGGGAGAGTTTGCGCAGGGTGTCCTCGCTCTCCTTGCGATCGGTGATGTCCTGAATGGTGCCCATGAGGTAGTCGATACGACCATCGCTGTAATGGGGAAAGCCGCGCAGTTCCACCCAGAGTTCCCGACCGCCGCTGGAACGGAGTTCGGTTTGCAGGATGAAGGGTTCGCCACTGTTCAGGGTGTGGGTCAGGTGCTCTACCACCCGTTCCCGGGAGCCAGGCGGGTAGAAATCCAGGGCGGTCTCCAGATCCGGCTGGTAGTCCAGGGGCATCTCGACCATGGCATAGACGCCCTCGGTCCACATCAGGCGGTTGTGCAGCGGGTCGGCCCGCCAACCGCCCATGCGACCGATCTTCTGACTCTCCTTGAGGAAAAACTCGCTTTCCAGCCGCGCCGCTTCCATGCGCTTGCGCTCGCTCATGTCGACATGGGTGCCGATCAGTCGACGCGGGCTCAGGAGGTTGCCGTCGGTATCCACGGCCAGCCGGGCCCGGGCCAGGATATCCACCCAGTGGCCGTCCTTGTGCCGCATACGGAACTCGGCCTCGAACCTGTCCGTCCGGCCTTCGATATAGTCCTTCGCCCGTCGCACCACGGCCTCCCGGGCCGCCGGCTCGACCAGCCGCGACCAGGTATCCAGCGTGGCTTCGAGTTCGCCCTCGGCATAGCCCAGCATGGTCATCCAGCGCGGGGAGTAATAGACCTCGTCGGTCTCCAGGTTCCAATCCCAGAGACCATCGTTGGCCCCTTGCAGGGCCTGGCCGAGACGTTCCCGACTCAGCCTCAGTTCATCCTCGATGCGCTTGCGTCCGGTGATGTCGAGGGCGGTGGCGATGACCACATCGCGACCGAAATAGGTACCCCTGTTGAGCCAGACGTCCTTGGGGAAACAGTCGCCGTTCTTGCGCCGGCCCCAGAACTCGAAGTGTTGTGGTTGCCCGGCCAGGGCCAGTCGAAACTGCTCGCCGACCCTGTCGAGATCGTTTCTGCCCGGGGCGGCGACACAGTCGGGCTTCCGGCCGATCAGTTCCCCACGCTCATAGCCGTACATGAATTCCGCCCCCCGATTGATGTCCAGGAAGCGTTGGTCCTGATCCTGGATGTAGATGGCCTCGGTGACGTTTTCGAACAGGCCGCGATAACTGGCCTCGCTTTCCCGTAGAGCGGTCTCGGCCTGTTTGCGGGCGGTGAGGTCGATGAAGGTGGCGAGAAAGCTGTCGCCGAGGACGATGCCGGAGATCTCGACGTTATGGACCCGGCCATCCTTGGCGGTCACGAGGTATTCGATCGCCTCGATATCGCCGCCGAGTTGCGCCGCCCGTTCCACCGACTCCTCCCAGGTGGCGATCACCAGGCGGCGGTAGGATTCATCCGGATAAGCCAGCCGCCACCAATCATCCAGGGTGGAGAGATCGGTCATGGTATAGCCGAAGACCTGCTCGAAGCGCTGGTTCCAAAACAGCAGCCGGCCATTCAGGGCGACGTGACAGAGGGGGAGGGGGGTCAACTCCAGCATTTTGCGGAATCTGGCCTGACTTTCCCGCAGGGCCTCCTCGGTTCGCCTGCGCTCGGTGATGTCGCGACAGATGAGGGTAAAGCCCTCGAGCCACTGATTGGCGTTCACAACTGGGGCGACATGGGCGCTGTACCAGCGTTCCTGGCCCCCTATCGGGAGCACATAATCGAAGGAAAGGATCTCGCCGTTCCGCTCCACCTGATCCAGGACCTCCCGCAACCGAGCCAGGAACATTTCCGGAAAGCCGACCTCATGGACCCCCTTGCCCAGAAACAGCCTTGGGGGCACGAACAAGGCCTCGGGACAGGGGGCATGCCAGTCGGTGAAACGGCGTTCCCGGTCCAGGCGGAAGATCAGATCCGGGATGGAATCCACCAGGGAGCGCAGCTTGGCCTCGCTACTCTGTAATGACAACTCGGCGGTCCTGCGTGCCGAGATATCCGTCATGGTGCCGGCCATGCGTAGCGGCTGACCCTCCGGGGTGGCCTCGACCGTGCTACCGCGCTCCGCCACCCAGAGCCAGTCCCCGCGGCCATGACGAATACGATATTCGATCTCCGTCGGCGGGCATTGGGGAGCCGAACCGGCCTCGATCTCCCGCAATACCCTGGGCTGCTCCTCGGGATGGATGAGGCCGATATACCCGGCGAAGGTATCGGGCATCTGTTCCGGATGGTAGCCCAGGAGTCGACACAGGCCCGGGCTCCAGTACGCCGAGTCGGCGCTGACATCGTACTCCCAGTACCCCATCCCAGCCGCTTCCAACACGCTCAGAAGACGATCGACCAGGGGCGTTCTGGCGTCCGAATCAAGCTCGACGATAGGGTTCATGCTAGGCCCTCCGGTGTTGGCCAGCCGATGGAAAGCCGGGAACAAGGCCGAGCTGTCGGGGGGCGGGGCGTCCAGCCGGGCAATGGCCAAACATAACGGCCTGGCTGAATGGGTTTCATGATTCCGAGCGCTCAGTTGTTCCGGGCATTGGCTGGAAATGGCTGGTTTTCGTTCTTTTTTGGAGAATAATTCTGTATAAAAAAGCGGTCAATGTTCTCAAAAAGAGAACAAAAAAGCGGACCAAATCACCCAGGCCCGGAAGCGCCGACAGAACAATGAGTCAGTCATATCGCGGAATCCGACGGCATTGTCTGTAGCGAGCCCGGCGGCGGCCAGAACAGACGACTGGCGAGCACGACGGCTAGGTTGCTTCTCTTTCCTTGTTTCCGAGCAGCAGGCGCAGCTTCTCCAACGCCATGTCGTATTCGAAGCCCTCGATATGCGGCTGCACCGATCTGACCCCCGGTCCCAGGAGCCCATGGATGAGCCGGGCGGATTGCCGCCAGAGCTGGGTCGCCCGGGTATCATCCTTGGCCAACAGGCCGAGCAGCTCTTCCAATAACGGCTGGGCGGCCACCCGGTCGATCGCCGGGATCAGGCCGATATCGCCGGCCGGTTCCGGGACGAGGCGTCGGATCTTGGCGATCAGCGGCCACATTTCGGCTTCCAGGGCGTCGATGGCGGATACCAGTTCGATCTTGGGGTGGTCGGCGCGGAACCCCTGCTCCAGATCCCGGGCGAGGGCGCTGAGGTGGAAGGCGCCCAGGGTCGCGGCCAGCCCCTTGAGGCTATGAACCAGGCGTTGGGCATCCGCCCTCTGATCGGCGGCGAGAAGCTCCCGCATCCTGGCGGCATCTTCCCCGTGGCCGCGGGCGAACTGCCCCAGGAGGCGCAGATACCGGCTCAGGCTCCCGCGGACAGTCCGCAACCCGGCCTGCGGATCGAGTTCGGTCATATCGGCCAACGCCCATCTGTACCAACCCTCGTCTTCCGGGGAGAGCCGATCCTCGGCCAGTCTGGTGACCATGGCGACGGGGATGGGCAGCCAGCGCAAGAGGCTGGCGTAGAGTTTGTCCGGCTCGACCGGTTTGCACAGATGGTCGTTCATGCCCGCTTCGAGACAGAGACGGCGATCCTCGTCGAAGGCGTTGGCGGTCATGGCCAGGATAGGCAGCGCCGCCTTGCCCGGGAGGCGGCGGATCGCCCGGGTCGCCTCCAGGCCATCCATGACCGGCATCTGCATGTCCATCAACACCAGGGCATAGTCCTGGTCGCGCACCCGGGCCACCGCCTGTTCGCCGTTGTCCACCACCTCTACGATAAGACCCATGTCCTGCAACAGATCCTGAGCCACCAGTTGATTGATCAGATCGTCTTCCACCAACAACAGGCGTGTCCCCGGGTAGCGGTTGCACAACAAGGGCTCGGCTGAAAAGGTGGCGGCGGGCTGGTCCGTCGTCCGTCTCTCCGGTCGAGGCAGGCGGACCCGGAACCAGAAGGTGCTGCCGACCCCGGCCTGGCTCAGCACCCCCACCTCGCCGCCCATCAGGTGCGCCAGGCGTTGGACGATGACCAACCCCAGCCCGCTTCCCCCATAGCGCCGGCTGGTGGAGGCGTCGGCCTGGGAGAAGGGCCGGAAGAGTCGCGATTGCTCCTCGGGGGTGAGGCCGATGCCCTGATCCTCCACCTCCAGGCGCACCAGCAAACCTTCCGGAGCCTCGCCTTCCAGTCGGGCCCGCACCTCTATCGACCCTTGCTCGGAGAACTTGATGGCGTTGCCGATGAGGTTCAGCAGCATCTGTTCCAGACGCAGGGCATCACCCAGGAGGCGTTCCGGAAGCGCCGGATCCAGCTTGCGGTTCAGCCGCAGACCCTTGCTGGTCGCCCGCTCGGCCAGCATGTCGAGACACTTGTCGAGGCTCGCCGCCAGGTTGAATTCCGTCGTTTCCAGCCGCAGTCGTTCCGCCTCGATCTTGGACAGATCCAGAATGTCGTTGATGATGCCCAGAAGATGTTGCGCCGCTTCATGGATCTTGCGCAGCTTGTCCTGTTGCCCGGGATTGGCGGTCTCTTTCTGCAACAGATGGGTGAGGCCGATGATGGCGTTCATCGGGGTACGGATCTCGTGGCTGGTATTGGCCAGGAAGGCGCTCTTGGCCCGATTCGCCGCCTCCGCCGCTTCCTTGGCCTCCGCCAGTTCAGCCGTGCGCTGTTGCACCAGCCCTTCGAGATGCTCGCGATACTGTTCCAGTTCCAGGTCCATCGCCCGACGCTCGCTGATGTCGCGTCCCACCACCACCAGGCCGCGTCGGCTGCCGTCGGCGTGGAAGATGGGGGCCTTGATGACGTCGAATATCCTGTTGATACCGTCCCGGCTGGGAATGATCTCCTCCACCCGGGTGATCCGACCGGCCCGCCAGGCCGCTTCATCCGAGGCTTCGCAGGCGAGCAGGACTTCCCGTTGGGGCTCCCGGGTCGCCGCCAGCTCGGCGTCCCTGATGCCCCGGTAGTTGCGGCCTTGCAGTTGAAACAGCCGCAGAAAGCCATCGTTGGCCTCCAGCCAACGGCCTTCGCCGTCTTTGAAGCAGACGACATCCGGCATGGCGTCGATGAGGGTGCGCAGTTGGGCGCGTTCCTGTTCCAGGGCCTGTTCCGCCCGCCTGCGTTCGCTCAGATCCGTGACCGTCAACAAGAGGTCGTTCCGCAAGCCGTCGAGGATGCGGGCGGCTTCCAGACGCACCCAGCGAGACGAGGTCTGGCTGGGGCCGAGCAGACCGACCTCCATGGTCTTGCCTTCGGCATGCTGGAACAGGGCCTTGAATCTGGAGAGGAAGGGACGACGGTCGGCGTTGACGAGAAAATCGGCGAAGCCCTTGTCCCGTACCCTGGGGCTCGGTTGGTCGACCAGGCGGCAGAAGGTCTCGTTGACCTCCCGGATCATGGCGTGCTGGTCCAGCACCAGATAGCCCACCGGCGCCTGATGGAAGAGCTGGGCATAGAGATTGCGGGATTCGAGCAGGTCTTCCTGGGCCCGCCGCAACTCGAAGTTCTGCATCTCCAGCTCGATCTGATGCACCTTGAGTTCGTGAATCAGGCGAGGGATCTCCGTCGGCGGCAGATAATCCGGCTGAATGGGGCTGTCGCCGACGAGATCCTCGGCCCGGCGTCGCAGATCCTCGGGAGAGGGGTATTTTTTTATGCCCATAGCGTGAGACCCGAATCAAAGGGAAGGGGGTGGCTAGTCATACGTCGACTCGGGGAGCCTGAGATTCCCGCGGGTGATGGGGCAGGCATCGCAGAGCGTGCCGTCATGCCCGGTAATGTCGTGGACCATGCCGATGAGGACGCTGGGTATCCCCTGGGCATCCAGCTTGAACTCGGATTTCTCCCGCACCACCCGAACACTGCCGTCGGGACGGGCGACCCGGTGGACGAAATCGAAGTGCTTGCCTTGTTCCAGTGCCTGATGGAAGGTGGCGCGCACCTGATCCCGGTCCTCCGGCGGGGCCGAGCGGACGAAGGTCTCATAGTTCGGTTGGTGATGTTCTGGATCGAGACCGAAGATGTGGTAGATCTCGTTCGACCAGTAGAGATGGCGGGTTCTGAGGTTGAGGCGCCAACTGCCGACACGGGCCAATTGCTGGGTGGTTTCCAGGATCTGGGCGATCTCCTTCTGATCGGCTTCCACCTGTCGGAGTTGCGCGACGTCGACGAAGATCAGTACCACGCCGGAAGGGTAGGGCCCGCCGACCTGATAGGGCATCGCCCGCATGAGAAAATACCCGCCATCCTCGGTACGCACCTCGCGTTCCAGCAGCTTGCCGCTGAGCAAGACCTCGTGCACCGCCACGACCGGATCTTCGCCGATGAGCTTATGGGTCAGATGGGAGATGGGGCGACCGATATCGCCGGGCAGGATGCGATAGATGCGGCCCAGTTCGGGGGTGAACTTGCGGATCTCCTGATTCTCGTCCAGGAACAGGGTCGCCACCCTGGTGGTGGCCATGAAGTTTTCCAGGTCGTTGGTCATCTCGGTCAGTTCGAGGATCTTGGTCTGATACTCGGTATTGACCGTATGCAGCTCCTCGTTGACCGATTGCAACTCTTCGTTGGTGCTCTGCAACTCCTCGTTGCTGGCAAGCAGTTCCTCGTTCGTGGCCTGGAGTTCCTCGTTGGAGGTCTCCAGTTCCTCGATGGTGGCCTGGAGATTTTCCTTGGTGAACTGGAGTTCCTGTTCCAGATCGCCGATGCGTTGCTCCGCCTCTCGGCTGAGGTCGAATTCCTGCGTCTCGCCCTGGCTCGTCTCCGGGCGCGGCGAAGGCATGTCCTTGATGAAGACAGCCGCCAAGGGCTCCTGACCCTTCTTGCCGTTCACCTTGCGGATATGCATCTGCACCGAGCGTACCGCGTTTTGCCAGGGGATACGGATATTGGTGTACTTGAGTTCGGGCACACCGCCGAAGATCTTCTGCAACCCGGTGGCCATGGGGATGGCGAGTTCCTTTTCCGCCATGCGGCTGATGTCGTTGATCTGCTTGCCGGTGGGAAGCCGCAGCAGGCCCTGGGTATTGCCCACCAGGTGGACGAGTTCCATGTTCTCGTTCACCACCGCCACCAGCGGGATGTAATCTTCGGCCAGGGTATCCAGCAGGCGTTCCAAGAGGCGTTCCTCCTCGCGGTGACTCAGATTGGAAAAGCCGCGGGTCCGGCGATTCGGTGTGTATTGGACTCCGGTGTCGATGACGGGCTGGAAAAGCAGCTTGGCGTCCGGCACCAGACGCTTCTTCCCCTGGGAACGATAGATCTTGAACTTGTTGTGCAGAGGGGCGAAGAAATCGGTCATCTCACCCGGGGTCTCGCTGGTGCCCAACAGCAACAGCCCCTGGGGGGTGAGGGAGAAGTTGATGGACTCCAACACTTTCTGTTGCAACACCGGTTGCAGATAGATGAGGAGATTGCGGCAGCTCACCAGGTCGATATTGGTGAAGGGTGGGTCCTTGATCAGGTTGTGCTGGGCGAACACCACCATCTCGCGGATGCCGCGTTGCACCTGATATTGGTTCTCCCGCCGCACGAAATATTTGCTCAGGACGCCCGGAGGGAGATCGGCGGCGATGCTTTCGGAATAGATTCCGCTGCCGGCCCGCTGGATGGCCTCGCGGTCGATATCGGTGGCGAAGATCTTCAGAGGTATGGACCGTTGTAACCGATCCATGCACTCCTGGGCCAGGATGGCCAGGGTATAGGCCTCCTCTCCCGAGGAGCAGCCCGCCACCCAGAAACGGATCTCCTCCCGGTTGTTGCCCTGTTTGAGCAATTCGGGGAGGTAGAGATTGGCGATCTCATCGAACACCTCGCGATCGCGGAAGAAGCTGGTGACGCCGATGAGCAGTTCCCGGTAGAGGGTCGAGACCTCGCTGGGGCGGCTTTCCAGCAGCCGTACATAGTCTCTGAGATCGGTCATCTGGCAGACCGAGATCCGCCGCTCGATGCGCCGCAGCACGGTGCTGGGCTTGTAGAAGGTGAAATCCACCCGGGTCTGTTCCCGCAGCAGGGCGAAGATGCGGGTCAGGCCGTCCTCGTCCGAGAGCAGGGCATGGGGGCGGTCGGCCACCACGGCGAAGGGACGCCGCAGGAAGCCCAGCAGCCGGCTGGGCATCTCCTCCGGCGGCAGCTCGACATCGGTCAGACCGGTATCGATGGCCGCCCGCGGCATGCCGTCGAACTTCGCCGATTCCTGGCTCTGCACCATGACCATGCCTCCAGCCTCCTTGATGGCGCGGATGCCACGGACGCCGTCGCTGCCGGTCCCGGAGAGGATGATGCCGATGACCTTTTCGCCCTGATCCTCCGCCAGGGAACGCAGAAAGGCGTCGATCGGCATGTTGATGCCCTTGCTGTGGTCCAGATCGGTGAGGATCAGCTTGCCGTGAAAGATGGTCAGGAGTTTGCGCGGCGGGATGAGATAGACCGTGTTCGGTTCCACCCACATGGCCTCCTCGGCGCGCCGCACCGGCATGCCGGTGCGTTTCGACAACAGCTCCACCATGAGGCTTTTGTAGTCCGGCGACAGGTGCTGAATGACGATGAACGCCAGCCCGCTGTCCGCCGGCATGTTGGTGAAAAAGGCTTCCAACGCCTCCAGCCCCCCGGCCGAGGCACCGATGCCGACGTAGTACAGAGGTTTGGCGCTCGCTTGATATTCTTCGTTATTCTGTTCGGCCATGGCCGATGATCCTCCCCCTCGTGTCTTAACTTGCTCTGCGTCTGTTCGGAATCCCCCTATTATTGAACAGAAGATGGGCCCGGTATCTAGCCCATCTTCTCGGCGAACGACGAGGCCCGGGTGCCCGACCTTGACTGGTTCCCCGAAGCTGCGGATCCTTCGAGGGTAGTGAGAGAAAGCTTTCTCGTAAGAACAACATGAATACACCTTTAGCTGCTGAGACGCCCACCCTTCTGGTGGTGGATGACATCCCGGAAAATCTCACCCTGGTCAGCGAGATCCTGCGGGAGGAATACCGCGTCCGCGCCGCCAACTCGGGGGCGCGGGCCTTGAAGATCGTCAGCACCCCGCCGGTGCCCGAACTCATCCTGCTCGACATCATGATGCCGGAGATGGACGGCTATGAGGTACTCGATCATCTCAAGGCCGACCCCCTCACCCGGCATATCCCGGTCATCTTTCTCACCGCCCTGAATGCCGAGGAGGACGAGGAACGCGGCCTGCAACAGGGCGCCGTCGACTATCTCACCAAACCCATCCGGCCTCAGGTCGCCTTGGCGCGTATCCGCACCCATCTGGAGCTGGCCCGTGCCCGCCGGGATCTCCGCACCCAAAACGAGCGCCTGGAAGCCCTGGTGACCTTTCGGACGCGGCAACTCCAGGCGGCGGCCCAGGAGTTGGCGATGGCGCGGGAAGCCATCGCCGCGGCCAGCCGGGCCAAGACCGACTTCCTCAGCACCGTGAGTCACGAACTCCGCACCCCGCTCAACGGCATCATGGGCATGGCCCAGTTACTCCAATTTCGTGATCTGGACATCGAAGCCCACAACTACCTCGATATCATCATCAGGAGCAGCGAGACCCTGACTCGGGTAATCGATTCCATCCTCGAATTTTCCGCCCTCAACCGTGCCCGCCCGGAATTGCATCGGGTCGAGTTCGGGCTGAGGGAACTCCTGGAGAAGACCCTCTCCAATTTCAAGTACCGATGCGCGGAGAAGGGGCTGCTGTTTCGCCTGGAAATCTCCCCGCAGCTTCCGGTCCGGCTGGGTGGCGATAGTGCCTTGTTGGCCAAGGCCCTGGCCCCCTTGCTCGACAATGCCCTTAAATTCACCCGCTCTGGTTCTATCCAATTGTCCGCCGAGGGATCGGATGGAGAGGACGGCAAGTTCATGTTGCGGCTGACCCTGGGCGACACCGGGATCGGTATCGCCCCGGATGTGTTGAGCCGGATCTTCGAACCCTTCGTCCAGGTCGAGACGGGTTACAGCCGCACCTATGAAGGCACTGGTCTGGGTCTCGCCCTAGCCAGGGCAAGGGTGGAACAACTGGGGGGACAGATCGGCTGCGAGAGCCAGCCGGGCCGTGGCTCCCATTTCTGGATCCTGGTGCCCCTGGACGCGATTCCGGCGGCCTAGGCCGGTTTGCAGGGGCTTGAGGAGCCGAACCGCCTGATTCATCGCCGCCGAGGCACCTACGGCGGCGCATTAGCGTCCAACCAAAGGGGCTTTGGAACCAATTCACAAATAAAGGCGTACAGGGCCAATGATCACCGAACTCTTTCATGCGATCGATCGCAAAGATCTTGCCGCTTTTAAATCATGCTTATCCGACGACTGTCTGTTCCGTTTTGGTAATCAACCGCAAGTGCGGGGAAGAGAGTCGATCGGCGACATCGTTGCTGGGTTCTTCAACTCGATCCAATCATTGCGCCATGATTTGATTCATTCATGGTCTATCGAAGATGGATTTGTCTGTCATGGGATGGTTACCTATACCAGGTATGACGGCACTTCGTTATCCGTTCCTTTTTGCAATCTATGCAAATTCAAACAATCGAAAATAGGCGAATATTTGATTTTCGTCGACATTTCCCGCCTCTATCGAGAACAGGTCCAGGTGGCCTCCTGAGTCCCCCGCTCATGAGGCTTGCATCCATTTCAGCACGGTTGCATAGAAATCGTCCGGCTCCATCGGCTTGGTCACGAAGTCGTTCATCCCGGCCGCAAAACAGCTATTCCGGTCTTCCTCGAGGACATTCGCCGTCAGGGCGATGATCGGCACCCCTTCACCATTGGGCCGGCGGCGGATCTGGCGCGCGGCCTCGCGGCCATCCAGCTTCGGCATCTGGAGATCGAGCAGAATCAGATCGTATCGAGTGGCCGCGGCCAGCCGGACCGCTTGTTCTCCGTTGTCGGCCACATCGACCTGCTGTCCCGCGGCTTCCAGCCAGAGAAAGATGATCTCGCGATTGACCGGTTCGTCCTCTACCAGGAGGAGACGACGGCCTGGAAAATCCCGCCGCAATCGCTCTTCGGCCTCGCTGTCCATGGCGTCGGGTTCCAGCGTCAGACTGGGGCGGGCCTTCGACAAGCGGGCGGTAAACCAAAACCGGCTGCCCACCCCGGGGGTACTCTCGGCCCCTGCGTCGCCATCCATCATCTGGGCGATCCGGCGGGTGATGGTCAGACCCAGACCCGTACCGCCATATTGACGGGTGATGGAATTATCCGCCTGGACAAAGGGGGCAAACAACTTGGGCATGGTCTCGGGGTCGATGCCGATACCCTCGTCCTGGACCTCGAAGCGTAGCTTCATACTTTCGTCCTGTTCTTCCAGGATCGCCACCCGCAAGCCGATGGTGCCGCGCTTGGTGAACTTGATGGCGTTGTTGAGGTAGTTGAGCAGGGCCTGCTGGAGACGGGTGGTATCGCCCAAGAGGCCGACCCGGATGGGCGCCACCTCGAACCGGAGTTGGAGACGCTTGGCCAGCAGGCGGGGTTCGAGTATCCCGGCGACCCGGTGTACCAGCTGAGCCACATCGATTTCCTGACTGGTCAGGCTGAAGCGGCCGGCCTCGATCTTCGACAGGTCGAGTATATCGGTGATGACCGCCGCCAAGTGCTTGCTGGCGGCCTCCTGTTTGGTGATCCATTCCCTTTGTTTCGCCGTCAGGCCCTCGCGGCGGATCAGATGCGCCATGCCGGAAATAGCGTTGAGCGGGGTGCGGATCTCATGGGACATATTGGCCAGAAAGGCACTCTTGGCCACATTGGCGGTCTCGGCGGCTTCCTTGGCCTGCCTGAGTTCGGCGGTGCGCTCGCTGACCCGCCGTTCGAGTTCGGCATTGAGGGTTTTCAGAGCCTCCTCGGCCTGCTTGCGGTCGGTGAGGTCGACATGGGTTCCGGCCAGGCGTCGGGGCTGGCCGTCGGCGTCGAAGTGGGTCACCTTGCCGCGGCGAAGTATCCATTTCCACTGTCCATCCTTCCCCAACAGGCGATATTCCAGTTCGCCGTGCCCGCTGGTCTCGATGGCCTCAATGGACAGGGCCTCGGCAACGCGCGGCCGGTCCTGGGGATGCAAGAGTCGGAACAGATCGCGCTGATGAGACCCCAACTCCTGCTCGCTATAGCCGAGCATATCCGCGAAGCGTCGGGAAAACTGGAGCTCGTCCGTCTGGATGTCCCAGTCCCAGATCGCATCTCCCGCCCCCTCCAAGGCCAGGCGCCAGCGCTCTTCGGTGCGGCGCAATACCTCCTGTTCCTGCTCGCGCCGATGCTGCCGCTCCTTCAGGGTTTCGTAATTCTCGAAGATAAAGAACAGGGCGAAGAGGTAGATACAGGTGGTGAGCAGGTCGAATGACGAATAGCCCGTGGTGACCTGGGGAATGAAATGTCCAGCGACCAGGGCCGCGAGAATCCCGAACAGCCAGCGTCGCCCAGCGCGGCGGCCCTTGAGGAAAAAGGCCGAGGCCGACAGTAGAAAAAACAGGGAGGTCCGGGTGGGGTTGTACGGGGCGAGCAGATAGATGGCAAAGAACAGCAGAAAACAGAGGGCCAGGGCGATCGAGGCGACGATTTCGATCTTGTCTTTGTGCCGGTCGAGGTAGATGAGCAGGCTGAAATTGAGGACAGCGAACACCAGGTCGATCGAACCCAGCAACAGGCTGGCTTGCATTCGGATGAAGCCAAGGCCGAAGGCCACCACCCCCGCCAGCAGAAAGACGCTGTTCAAAAATACGATCTTGTGCTTGACCCCTTGCTCCGCGGCGGAAAAATGCAGGTTGAACCACAAGAACTTAGTCGAAGTATCGGTCATAGCTTATTGTTCTTATCTCGCCCAGACGGCCAGTGATTATTCACTAATTCGCTTGATAGGCCCAAAAGGCTTTTCAGGCCGTCTTGGGCCGGACATTGGGGAGGTTCCACTTCCGGATCTCCCTGCCTGATCCGGGTTGCACGGCCGCTGGCTTCAGCTCCGAGATTGGAGCAGACGTCTGAACCAAAGAATCATGACCAGGCCCGGCAGGGCTCCCAGACCCAGGCTGGACCAGGCCAAGCCCCAGGCGGTGCCCGGCGATAGCTCGGTGGCTCGGGCCCAATCCAACACCAGTCCGAATACCCAGGGGCTGATGGCGCCGGCGCCGAAACCAAGCACTGAACGGATCGAGTAGGCGGCGCCAAGTCGATGCCCGGGTACCACCTCCGCCACCGCCGCCGAGTAGACGGCGGAGTCGCCGATGGCAAAAAGGTTGTACAGGAGGACCATGACGAACACCACAGCCGCCGGGCCCTCCACCAACCAACCGAGGCTGAAGGAACAGGAAAGGCTGGCCAGGGACATCAGCAGCATGACCAGGGGGCTGCCGAGGGAATCCGCGAGGCGGCCGCCGAGCAGACTTCCCAGGCTCGACACCAGATGAGCCAGGGCGGCCAGCCCCAACCCATAGCCGATCCCGGCCCCGCTGCCGGTTGGTCCCGACTCGACGACGAAACTCGGCAACCAGGCCCAGAGTCCGAGCAGTTCCCAGCAATGGAAACTGTAGGCGAGGATGCAGGCGATGGCGGCGCGATTGACCAACAGATCGGACCAGCCTTCCCGGCCCTGGGGCGGATCGAGCGCGAGCCGGGTCTCCTCGACTTGCCTCAGTCCCTGTCGCAGCCAGAGGATCCCCGGAAAACAGGCCAGGGCAGAGAGGATCAGGGCCGCCCGCCAGCCGGCGAAGGGAATGACCAGGGCCGCGAGCAGGAGGGCGAGGGCATATCCGATGGAGCCCGAGGCCAGATAGAGTCCCATGGCCGCCCCCCGGGAACCCTGGGGGCTACGCTCGTAGATGAGTTTCAGGCCCGGGGTGTAGGTCCCCCCGGAACAGAGACCGGCCAGGCCGTAGAGGATCAGCGCCGAGAGGTAGCCGTTAGCGAAGCAGGCAAAGAGAATCGAGGCGAGCGCCGAGGCGATACTCATGCGCAACAAGGTCACTTTGGCCCCGAAGCGATCGGCCAGAAATCCGGCCACGAAGAGGGAAATCAGGTAGCCGAGATGCCAGGCGCTTTGCACGCTCCCGGCCTGGGCGCGGCTGATGCCCCAGTCTTCCCCCACCCAGGGGATGACGGCGGAATAGGCGGTGAAGATCAGGGACATCCAGACCCGCCCCAGACAGAGCCGAGACAACCAGCGGTCAATGGCAATCATGACGAGGTATCGGGTTGTTCTGTCGGGGAATCGAGTAAGCCTGGCTCGAACCGATGGCCCGGGCAGCGGGCCTGTTGAGGCATAAATAAGATATTTAGCGATATAAAATCAACTTGAAAAAAATCGGCTTATCACCTATCAGTCGGCTCTCACCACCGCCGCGCACCGAACAGGTTCCCAAGTTTCGAAGCCGGGGTTGTCCGGGTCTTTTCTTGAGGCGATTTCCGGCAATCGCCTTATCGCCTGCTAGACTCCATGGCTGTGAAAATTATTTGAATCTCGAGAGGAGGAAAGTAAAACCATGGGGCCATTCGAGCGTGTGAAGATCCAGGGCTCACCACCACCCTGGGGGGCGGTGCTCATCGACAAGTTCGTCGCCTCGGCGCTCCAGCGCGCCGCCAACGAGGGCGGGGCCTTACCGGAACATTTTTGCCTGAGTCTCTGCCCCTGGGGGGAACGCAACAATATCGGTGGGCCCGCCGCGGAGATGAACGATCTCTTCGACCCCCGCTTCCGACTGGTGCATTTCACCAATTGCGGGCGTCCCTATCTGGTGGCGCTGCTCATCGGCGAGGAGGCCCAGGCGCGTCAGCAACAGGTGATGCGCCACCTGCCCTGGTCGGAACACTATCTGGTGGAACTCCAGCCGGATCGGATTGTGCTGGAGTTCATCGGCGAGACCGAGGAACCCCTGGAGGAAGTCCCGGATGAGCGGGATCTGCGCACCCTGAAGGAACTCTTCAGTTCGGGGCAACTGGGGCACTTCTAGCCACAAATTCCCCTCCGCGGCGCGCACTCGGACGACACCCAGGCCCAGGTCGGGCCTGGGGTCCGGCTCAACACCCCACCTCGGCCAGTGTCGATCCCAGTATCGGTTCGGCGGACCGGGGATACTCGCTATCCGCCGACCCTTTCTGGCTTCTCAGCATCGCCAATTGCTGACGCAAGGCGCGCGCGGGGAGACTGGCCCAGCCCTGACGCCGCGCGGCGTAGTCCAGCAATTGTTGCAGATCATGTTCTTTCCTGACTTCCTGAAACACGGGGTTCGTTCCTCTGGTAATGGTAGGTTCTGGTTGTGGTAGTTCGTGGATCAATGCCGGTGTGACCCTCTGGCTTCTTCTGGGGTTCCCTTCAAACGGGGTCGGACCAAGCGAAATGTCGATCCCATCACCTTATTGTTTTTAGGGTGATCAGGGAGCGGGCGGCGCATCATCGGTTATCGGGCGGCCAGCCGCAACCTCCGGCCAGACCTTGGAATATGACCTTGACTTTCTGCCTGGGCTCAGCTAGCTTTCCGCCCCGTCTTAAGGGGAGTAGTCGCCTTTCCGCAACGGGAAGGGCGCGCGTCAACAGGCTTGGCGGCAACGTCATGGCGCGCGCGGCCAGAGGCATGACGAGACCTTGGACTCGACGGGATGTCCGGCGTGGGGCTGGGCGCGTTCCGTCCAGTCCTCGGTTGACCGGCCCGGCCCCCTCAGAGGAAATCCAATGTCTTGCTTCTCTCCCTTCTCGGCTCCGGGGACCGCCTTGCGGCGGCCTCATCCCTGGCATGACGGCTTGCGTATGCGTAGCCGGAACCAGATCCAGGAGGCCCGCCCATGAACGAGTTATTCGGTCAATCTTTCGTGGAATGGCTCACCGCCGCCTCCACTACCTTCGGCCTGATCTTCCTCGCGGAGATGGGCGATAAAACCCAACTGGTCTGCATGACCCTGGCGGCCAAGCATCGGCATTGGCCGGTGCTGCTGGGTTCCATCGCCGCCTTTCTGGTGTTGAATACCCTGGCCGTGGTCTTTGGCGCCGGTCTGGCCCAATGGGTACCCGAACGGGTGCTGGCCGGCATAGTCGCCGTATTGTTCGCCGTTTTCGGTATCCTATCCCTGCGCGCCAAGGAGGAGAGCGAGGACGAGGAGGTGGCGGAGCGCCCGGGACATGGCATTTTCCTCACCGCCTTTTTGATGCTCTTCCTCGCCGAGATGGGCGACAAGACGCAACTGGCGGTGGCCGGCATGGCCAGCACCCTGCCGGCGGTTCCGGTCTGGGTCGGGGCCACCATCGCCCTCTCCGCGACCTCCGCCCTGGGTGTGGTGGCGGGTCGCAAGATCCTGGCGCGCATCCCCCTGCACCGCCTGCATCAGATCAGCGGCGTGTTTTTCCTGGTGCTGGCCGCGCTGGCCCTGATCAAGGTGTTCTGAGTAACCCCGGGCCGCGACCGACAGCGGCCCGGCTACCAGGCCCTGTCCAGATGAGGTGAATTATGGAATCCGAACTACTGAATCAACTGGTTATCTTCGTACAGGTCATCTTCATCGACCTTGTGCTGGCCGGCGACAACGCCATTGTCGTCGGCATGGCCGCCGCCTCGGTGCCGGTGGAACAGCGCCGTCGGGTGATCGTCTGGGGAACGGCGGCGGCGGTGGTGCTGCGCATCCTCTTCGCCCTGCTGACCACCCAACTCCTCAAGATCATCGGCCTTACCCTGGCCGGCGGCCTGCTGCTCGCCTTCGTCGCCTATCAGATGTATCGGGAGTTGCGCAGCCACGGCCAGGACGAAGTCACACCCGAGGAGGCGCTGGAGAAACAGGCCTCCCAACATCCAAAAACCGTCGCCGCCGCTGTCTGGCAGGTGGCGATGGCCGATCTGTCCATGTCCCTCGACAACGTCTTGGCGGTGGCTGGGGCCGCCAAGGATCATCTCGGCATGCTGGTGGCGGGTTTGGTGATCTCCATCATCATGATGGCCTTCGCCGCCAACCTGATTGCCAAGCTGATTCATCGCTATCGCTGGCTGGCCTGGGTGGGTCTGGCCATCATCGCCTTCGTCGCGGTGGACATGATCTACCGAGGCGGCCTCCAGGTCGCCTCGGCTATGGGCTGACCCGGCCCGAATCCGGCCGGTTTCATCAACAGGTTCCTTGCCCTGGGGTGATGCCGGCTGGTGATACCTTGACGGGCAGGTCTATGCTTGGCTCAACGGACCCCGGGGTCCGAGGTAACGTCGGGAGGCGAGGGCTATGTTGAGGTATTACGATATTACGCGACGGCGCTTTCTCCGCATCGCCGGTTTGACTACTCTCGAGACCATGTTGGCCTCGGCGGCGATCAGAACCGCGACCGCCGGGGAAGCGGCACAACCAAGTACGCCAATCCCTTCCATGCGGGCCGATGAGGCCCTGGCCATGGCCCTGATCGACGCCGATGTCGCCCTGGTCACCTCGGTACCGGCCACGGCCACGGCGCAGATCTTCGACGCCTACAACAGGTTGAGCGGACAGAATCAGCCCTTTTCCTTCAACGAAGAGGTCGCCTACAGCCTCGGTCATGGCTGCGCCCTGAGCGGACGACGCGCCGCCGCGGTCATCAAGGCCCATGGCTTGGCCAAGGCCGCCAACAGCCTCATCGATTCCCTCACCGCCGGGACCACCGCCGGGCTCGTGGTCATCGTGACCCACGACAAGACCGGCGGTCATTCGGACAACATCTTCGATCTGTCTGCCCTGTTGAAGGGCACCGGCATCCCCTTCCGGATGCCGGACAAAGGGGCCTTCTACCAGGATCTGCTGTCCTGCTTTCTCTGGTCCGAGCAACTGGGGCTGCCGGTGGCGATCTTTGTCGATAGCGACGATCTCGGCGCCTCGGTCGAGCTGGCACGCACCAGGTTACCGGCCCCGACCCGCCGCTATAGCCGCGAACCCCTGTTCCATGTGCTCTGCCCACCGCTCGCGGGATATCAGCATCGGGTGCTGCAAGCGCGGCTGGCCGGTCAGCCGCCACCCCCGACCGCGGACGCGCCGCGTCTTTCCATCCCCGACGGCCTGCCGCCCAAATGGCAAGCCGCTGTCCGGCCCTATCTCCCCCTGTTTGCGGCCTTTCGCCAGGTACGGGAACAGGAAGGCATCGACTGGGTGAGCGGCGATACCGGCCTGGGGACCCTGTTCGCCTTCAGCCCCTTCGATTGTGTCGATGTTTGCACCTATTACGGCGGCAGCCTGCCCCTGGCCTTGGGGGCGCAACTGGGCGGGAGGAGGGCGGTCTGGGCGGTGAGCGGGGATTATGCCTTCATCGCCGCTGGTCATCTGGGACTGGTCGAGGCGGTGGCCCGCGAACGGCCGCTCAAGATCCTGCTGCTCCACAACGACTGTGCCCTGGCTACCGGCGGCCAACCCATACCGCCGAAGCTGTTGGATCATCTGCTCGCAGGCTACCGAGAACGGGTGCGGGTACTGCGAAACCCCCAGGACAGCGAGGCCGCCAGAAGCATACTTACCCAGGCGGCGCGATCCCCGGGCCTGGAGATCATCCTCGCCGAATATGTCTGAGCCGGTTTGGCCTTCAAACCGGTGGCGTGGGCGCTGGCCCTGGATTCATCGCTGAGTTGTTCCGGGCCTCGACCGAAAATGGCCATTTTTTGTTCTTATTATGAGAACAATGCGGTAATTATTAGCATAATTGTTCTCTTTTAGAGAACATAAAACCAGACCCAAGAGCTTGTGCCCGAGAGCCGCCTATCGACATCCGGGTCGAAGTAGGCTGAGGTTGAGGCGCGAAGTGCCGAAACCCAGCTTCTTAGTGTGGGCAAAAGTGCTGGGATTCGCTTCGCTCATCGCCAGCCTACCTCATCTCTCTGAATACATGGCCTGATTCCTCAGGCTAAGGCGGGTTTGGGCGCCAGCCCCTGTTGTTGCCAACCCAGTCGAGATCGGACCCTGGCTGCCGGAAAGCGGGCGAGTGGCTACAATGGGCGAGAAACATGTATCCATAAGCCCATCCGATGTGGAGGTGACCAAAAGAAAGCTATGGGGTTGAAGTGGCGAACTTGGGCCTGTGGCCTCATCTGGGTGTTGGCTTGGGATCCCGGCGCTTCCTGGGCGGAAAAGCGGGTAGCCCTGGTGATCGGCAATAACGCCTATCAGCAGGTGACCCCCTTGGCCAAGGCGGTGAACGATGCCCGGGCCATCGATAAAGAGCTGCAGGAACTCGGCTTCGAGGTGCTGCTGCGCACCGATGTCGATCGCCGGGGGCTTCTGAAGGCCCGCAGGGAATTCGTGGATCGACTCTCCGGCGGCGATGTGGCGGTCTTGTTCTATGCCGGCCATGGGGTGCAACTCCAGGGAACCAACTACCTGCTGCCGGTGGACATCAAGGCGGATCGGGAACAAGACGTGATCGACGAGGCCATCGATCTTGCCAGCCTCTTACAGCAGATGGCGGATCGGCGCGCCAGGTTCAGCCTGGCGATCATCGATGCCTGCCGCAACAATCCCTTCAAAGGCCAAGGCCGAGGCATCGGCGCCACCCGGGGCTTGACCACCCTGTCGGCCCCCAATGGGCTGATGGTGATCTATTCCGCCGGGGCCAACGAGGAGGCCATGGATGCCTTGGGCGATCAGGACCACAACCCCAATAGCCTCTTCACCCGGGAACTGATCAAGGTCGTCCGGCAGCCCGGGCTGCGGGTCGACGAAGCGGTGAAGAAAGCCCGCGGCGAGGTCAAGCGGATGGCGGCCAGCGTCGGGCATCAACAGAATCCGGCCATCTATGACCAGACCGATGGGGACTTCTATTTTCGTCTGCCGTTGGAGACTCCGACCGAGTCCAATCCCAGGCTGGTGGCTCTCCCCACGGGCGGAAGCGAGGAGCGGTTGAAGGCCGAACTGGAACTGGAGTATTGGAAATCGATTCGCGATAGCCGTAATGCCGATCGCTTCAGGGAGTACCTGCACAAATACCCGGGGGGGGAGTTCGTGGGGATCGCCAAGGACAAGCTGGCGGAATTGGAAAGCGGGACGGCGTCCCTCAAGCCACTGCTCCCAACACCGGCAAGCTCGCCCCAGCCGGTCGCCGCGGTGAATTCCCGGTCGAGCACAGCGGAACCCGAGATGCTTTCCATCAAGGGCGGGAGCTTCATCATGGGCAGTCCCAAGGAGGAAGCGGGACGCAAAGGCGACGAAAACCAGCAGCCGGTGACCCTGAAGGACTTCAAGATCGGCAAATACGAAGTCACGGTGGGACAATTCCGTCGCTTTGTCGAGGCGACCGGCTACAAAACCCAGGCGGAGACCGGCGATGGTTGCTACGGCTGGACCGGCCGCGACTGGGAAAAGCGCAAGGACTTTCACTGGCGCAACCTGGGTTTCCCCCAGGCAGACGACCAGCCGGTGGCCTGTGTCTCCTGGAATGACGCCATGGCTTATAGCCAATGGCTCTCCAAGCAAACAGGCAAACAGTATCGCTTACCGACCGAAGCCGAATGGGAATACGCCGCCCGGGGAGGAAGCGGGACAACCTATTGGTGGGGGGGCTCGGCCTCCCATGACCGAGCCAATTATGGCAAGGACGAGTGTTGCGGACCCGTGGTGATGGACAAGGACCGCTGGGAGTTCACCGCGACGGTGGGTTCATTCGCCCCCAATCCCTGGGGCCTCCATGACACGGCCGGAAATGTATGGGAATGGACCTGCTCGGCCTATACGGAAAACTATGATGGCCGCGAAAGGCAATGCGCGGGTAGGAATGAGGCCGGTGCCCAGCGCGTACTTCGCGGCGGCTCCTGGGTCAATTCATCCGCCTGGATCCGTTCCGCCTCCCGCAATTGGGGACCCCCGGGTCACCGCTATGCCAACCAGGGGTTTCGTCTGGCCCAGAGCGAACCTCAGTAGCCAGAGAAACCCCGTCAGGGTAGGGCTTTCAAACGCTTTTTGGCCTTTTCGCTCAGGGTTCCATCCTCGGCGTCGGCGGCCATGCGCAACAATCGTTTGGCTTCCACCGGATCCTTCGCCACACCCGTGCCTTCCAACAAGGAGATGGCCAGGTTGTAATAGGCCCCAGCCGAGCCTTGAGCCGCGGCCTTACGGAACCAGGCCACGGACTCCTTGGCATCCTTGACCATCCCGATGCCGGCGCCGAACCAGATGCCGAGCAGATTCTGGGCCTCTTTCTGGCCCTGTTCGGCGGCCGCCAACACCAGGGCCACCCGTTCCTCGACGGCTATCTCGCCTGCGGAGGTCGGCTTGTTCAGGGCCTTCAGGACCTCACCCAGCACGGAAGAGGGTATGGTCACCACGAGGGTACCCTTCTCGGCCTTGCGCCAAGACTCAGGTTCATGGGCCTCGCCGACCCCGGGGTACTTTTCCATGAGTTTCCCCAGGTTGCGTCTGGCCGTCTGGTGCCCCTGAGTGGCCGCGGCAAAAAAACATCGTCCAGCTTGCAGGGGGTCCCGTGCCACGCCTACCCCGGTGGCATACATCCAACCCAGATCGGTTTGCGAAGCCGAGTGGCCTTTCAGCGCCGCCCTGGTGATCAGTCCGACCTTCTGCTCCAACGTCAGCTCACCATCGGGTCTTTCTCCCAGTTCGTGTTGAAAAGCCCGGTTGGCCTTGAGCATCTCAGGGTTCTTTTCCTCCGTGACCGTTCCCTTGTAATAACCCAAGGCCTTCAAGGCCCGCTGTTGCACCGCCGCTGGCAGATCGCGCTCCGGCTGTTCCGGGGCGGAAACCGCCTGAACGGCCTCCTCATCCAGCTTTTCAGAGCGGGCGGTCGGAGGTTGTTTATCGCCATACCCTGCTGGCTCATCGGGTCTCGGACGGGTATCCGAGGGTTCCCCAGCGGGCGGGCCGATCAGCGGCTGGCGCGCTTGTTCCTGCCGAGCGAGCAATTCCATCTGCAGGGCGGTCAATTCCGCTAGATTCGCCGCCATCCGCCCCTGCCGCAACCGTTCCTGGGCCGTCTCCCATTCGCCCCGCTCCATGTACTTCCGCGCCTCGGTGAGCAGCCGCTCGGCGAGCTGGCGTCGTCCATCGAGGGCCCGGGGATCCTCGGGCGCCAATTCCAAGAGGCGTTTATAGGATTCGAGGGCATTGTCCCCCGCCGGTTCGACCAAGCGGCCAAGACGCTGCTGTTCCTCGGCCAGCCCTAGCCAGCGCCGAATCTCCCGTTCTCGCTCGACCTCGAGCTTCAACTTCAATAAACCCTGGTGCCCGGGAACGGCTTTTAACCCGCGACCGATACTGTCCAGGCTCGGATCCAATTTACCCAGCCGGAAGGACTCCCGTGCCTCGCTGAGGTAGAGGTAGCCGATCCGTTGTAGACCCGTCAGGGCCGGCTCATAACCAGGCGTCATCGCCAGCATCTCCCGATAGGTCTCAGCCGCGTTGTTCCCAACCGGCTCGACCCGTTGCGAGGCCGCCAACTGACGCTCGGCTTGATCCTGCAACAGGGCCATCCTCTGTTGCGATGGGGCCCCGGAATCCCCACTTGGCCAGAAAAAGTAGAGCACCCCGCCAAGCAAGGACACCCCCACCAGACCGAGGATTGGCCACAGCCACCAGGAAGGTCGACGGGTTTCGCTCACTCGCGTCGGTTCTATGAGCACCTTGGTGGTGGGTGGTACGGAGATGTGCCCAGTGACCACCGGGCGGAGGCCATGGCCTGGCGGGAGTGTGGGCGTCTTGATCCGGATCCCGAAATCGTTTTCATCGAGTCCGGAGATGTGTGTCGTCGCCACTGCTTCGAGGTCGGCGGCCACTTCTTCGGCACTGGCGTAACGCTCATCCGCCTCCTTGGCCATCAAACGATCGAGGATAGGCTGGAAAAATCCGAGCGACTGGGGCAGAACCGGAAGCGGCTCCTTGAGATGCATCAGGACGATGGCCAGGGGATCGTCGCTCTGGTAGGGCAGGGTGCCGGTCAACATCTCGTAGAACAACACCCCCAGGGAATAGAGGTCGCTACGTCTATCGGCCGGCTGGCCGCGTGCCTGCTCGGGACTCATGTACTGAGGTGTACCGAACATGAAACCGGCCTGGGTCAATCCCGAGCTGCCCTGGGTCAACTTGGCAATACCGAAATCGGTCAGCACCGGGGTATCTTCATCCCGAAAGAGGACGTTCATGGCTTTGATGTCGCGATGAATGATTCCCTGGGCATGGGCCTGGCCAATGGCCTTCACCAGTGCCAGAGTCACCGCAACGGTTTGCGGCAACGACATTCCCCGAGCGATCCGGTCCTTGAGATTGCCGTGCCCCAGATACTCCATGGAGATGTAGTGACAATCCCCCACACTGCCGATGTCATAGATAATGACGATATTGGGATGCGAGAGTTTGGCGATAGCGAGTCCTTCGTTGGCGAAGCGTTCCCTGAAGGTCGGATCATTCGCCAATGTCGGCAACATGACTTTGAGCGCGACCCGACGGCGCAAAGACTCCTGCACCGCCAGATAGACACTGGCCATGCCGCCGCGCCCGATTTCCTCGACAAGGCTGAATCCCGGTATTTCCATACTCTTGATGTGAAGCGTGGTAGCAGGCTCTGGGCTCATCGGGCGGGACCATCGTGAAGAATATGGGGTTCGGGATCCTGGATCATGTTCGCGAACGGGATAAACCGGGTCCCGACATCGACACCGAGCCGGTCGGGGAGGGCGCCGAGGGAAAGGATTTCACTGAGGTGACTGATGTTACGCACTGAGCCGCTTTAGTTCAGCGAAGCTGGCTTGCAAGGCTTTGAGATAGAGTTTGCTCCTCAGGGCAAAATGGTTGAGTTGATGCTTGAGTTTGAGTTGTTCGAGCTTGAAGAACGCATAGAGGTAGTCCTGAAATCAGAATGATTACCTTACGCAGATTGAAGTAGAAAGCCTGGCATTATAATG
>WBZP01000885.1_pt2 | contig 35089 bp, 27 predicted proteins | sample 5204301 | NCBI WGS metagenome assembly WBZP01 (sample SAMN12412401, study PRJNA552823) | activated sludge metagenome | isolation source: activated sludge from nitrification reactor of wastewater treatment plant... | place: USA: Pennsylvania | collected 2017 | reverse complement strand
TTTGCTTTGTTCCTGTTCCATTTTATTGTAAATTGATATCAAAAGAACAAAACTATAGCATCAGGTTAATTGGTACAAGATGTACTTGGTCGGAGGGATACACTTAAAGCATAAATAAAAATTGAGCTTCCAAAAAATATTGGAATAGTAAGTAAAGTAAAAACCTCCCTTTGAAATCCAATTAATTGCCACTTACAATAAAATAATAATAACAAAATAAAAGGTATTAAGTATTCCAGATATTTGTTTAAAACAATACTGTTATACCTGTTGTATGCAAGAAAGGTAAATATTCCTGTATTGAAACAAACTATGCCTCTAACAAATCCCCAATCACCCTCCATCATATAATTTCTATTAAGAAATAGAAAAGATGCACTGAATAAAAGAGAAATAAGAAAAATGTACTTTTTATTTGGTCCAAAGAATAAAGCAGTTAATCCAAATATAACATAAGAAATCATTTCTGCAGAAATTGACCAGGAGGGATAATTCATACCAAGATTTGGACTAAATACAATGGTCGAATTCATGAATGTTAGAGAATCTAAAGTTAAAAACAGTAACATTTTTGGGCTCTCTGGCCGATTAATGTATTGAGGAAAATATTCATTAAATATTAAAAGGAAAATCAGATAAAGTAATACTGAATAAAACAGCAATGGATATAGCCTTAAAAAACGTTTTTTTAAATAATGATAAAATGACTTAAAATCTGTAATCTTATTAAAGTAATTATAACTTATCACAAAACCACTCAATACGAAAAAGAAATCAACAAACATATCACTTTGTCTTACTAAAAAATTATCAGTCCAAACAGAATTTTTGAGTGGGAAATGAATTAATATTACCATTAATGCAAACACCCCTCTTAATGCATCTAACTGCCGAAATCTAATATTTTTCATTAAAATAACGTTTAATTAAAAATGCTGTACGCAAAAAAAGCAGATTGAATTTTTATTTTTTTTATGGGGAAATATAATTTACGCTAATCTTTTTTTAATTTGTAATGCGTGTAAACAGGAAAATGTTTTCCAAGCAATGGAACCATATGCCCTTTTTCTATAACCGTAAAATAATTCTCCAATTCTTTTGCTACATACAGACGTGCGTTTCCAAATTCTTCGGCAGGTTTTTTTCGTGTATAGAGTGAGAGAAAAAAATCAAGCAGCCTGCTCTCCATTGGACATATTGTGATGAATACCCCTTCCGGCTTTAGTATCCGTTTGATTTCTTTGAGCGCTTTTTGAAGATCAGGTACAAATTCAAGTACACTTACTGCAATTATGGCATCGAAATTATTATCAGGAAAATTTGTTTGTTCAATACTTTGTGTACTGAGTTGATAATTACTGACACCATATTGCTTACACATTTCATGTAAATGATCAAAATTTGAATGAATGTCGCAGGCATAGATTGTGCCACAATGTTTTGATAATTGAGGTATAAAAATTCCACTACCAGTACCGAACTCCAGCAATTTTGGATAATGTGTATTCCCCAGCAATTGTATGATTTTTTTAAATCTGTAGAGCTGGATATACTTAATAGGAAATGCAAAATTCCAATTAAAATAATCAACTTCTCCGGTCTTTTTTAAATATTTTTTGTCTGGTATAATTATGCTCATAAGGTGTATATTTAATTATCTGCTAAATTGCTTCGCTTGATGACAGTTAAATTGAAATTTCCATATTTTGTTTTATAGTAAAATACGGAAAAGTAAATTATTAAATTTAGAATTCATACTCAATCATATTTTACTTTTAACATACTTGCATTGATTGCAACTACAATTGTACTTACTGTCATTAAAACAGCACCTGCAGCTGGGCTTAATAAAATGCCCTGATTGTATATAACACCTGCTGCTAAAGGCAACGCCACTATATTGTAACCTGTTGCCCAAATTAAATTCTGAATCATTTTACGGTATGTGGCTTTTCCAAACAAGATCAGACTTACGATATCTTTTGGATTGCTGTTTACCAGTATGATACCAGCGGTTTCTGCTGCAATATCACTACCACTTCCAACTGCAATACCAACATCGGCCTGTGCCAATGCCGGTGCATCGTTTACGCCATCACCTGTCATAGCAACAAATTCACCTTTGCTTTGAAGGTCTTTTATTTTTTCAAATTTTTGATGTGGTAATACTTCGGCAATAAAACTATCCATGCCGATAGTTTCACTTACAGATTTTGCTACTTTGTTATTGTCGCCTGTAAGTAATATTGATTTGATATTATTTTGCTTTAAGGTTTTAATTGCATCTGCCGATTCTGGCCGTATCTCATCAGATAAAGCAATATAGCCTGCCAGTTCTTTATTCACAATTACAAACACAACTGTTTCCGTATCATTAGCTGTAAAGCCATCTGGAACAGCAATATTATTTTCTTTTAAATATCCGGGGCTAACGACCAATATTTTTTTGCCTTCCACTGTTGCCTCAACGCCTTTTCCAGTAATAGCATTAAAATTTTCTGTTGCTGGAATTGTAATTGATAAGTCTTTTACTTTTTGCAAAATACCTGTTGCAATAGGATGTTCTGATTTTTGTTCTAATGCAGATGCCAAACGGATGATTTCATTTTCGTTTAACCTCACCCCTAACCCCTCTCCAAAAGAGAGGGGGACAATCTTTGATACTTCAAATTTGCCAACTGTTAATGTTCCTGTTTTGTCAAAAACAATGGTGGTAATTTTTCTTGCATTTTCAAATGCTGTACGATTCTTAATGAGTAAACCATTTTTTGCTGATAATGTTGTTGATTTTGCAACAACCAGCGGAACTGCCAATCCTAAAGCATGGGGACAGCAAATAACAATTACAGTTACCATACGTTCCATTGCAAAGGCCAATGGTTGGCCGGTTAAATACCAATATATGAAAGTACCAATGCCTGCAACGATTGCAATAACGGTTAGCCATTTGGCAGCTGTATTTGCCAGCAACTGGGTTTTAGATTTTGATTTTTGTGCATCATCCACCAGTTTTATCACTTGTGAGAGATAGGAATCATTTGCCGCATGGGAAACTGTAACTTTTATAGAGCCATTGCCATTGATTGCTCCTGCAATAACTTTATCACCTTTTATTTTTTGTACCGGTTTTGATTCCCCGGTAAGCATAGATTCATTCAAATAACTTTCCCCTTCCAATATTATTCCATCTGCTGCTACTTTCTCTCCAGGCTTAACAAGGATTATATCGTTTTCTTTCAGTGTGTCAGTTTTTACATCATGTACCATATCCGGCATTACCATATGCGCATCTGAGGGCATTAACTGCACCAATAATTCTAATTCTTTTGATGCACCTGCAACTGACTTCATTTCTATCCAATGCCCCAGCAACATAATGAGAATAAGTGTCGCCAGCTCCCAAAAGAAATCCATGCCATGCAAACCAAAAACAATTGCCACGCTGTATATGTATGCAACCGTAATAGCAAAACCAATCAGGAACATCATGCCGGGACTCTTCGCTCTTACCTCAGCCACCAATCCTTTTAAAAACGGCCAGCCGCCATAAAAGAAAACGACAGAAGATAATGCCAGCAGTACATATTCTGAACCTGGGAAGCTGATATGCAAATTCAACAAATGCTGAATCATTTCTGATAACAGCATGATGGGAATGGTTAAAATCAAGACTACATAAAACCGTTTCCGGAAATCAGCAATCATCATAGCATGGTGATTATGGCCTGCATGGCCCATCAATGGATTAGCGTCATGCTGGTGAGGCGGAGCAGCTGAATTGTTTTCACTTTCGTTTAGCAATACTAAAGTCATTCCACATTTAGGACAATTACCCGGTTTATCCTGAACTATTTCAGGATGCATTGGGCAGGTATATTTTAGCTTGTTATCAATATGCTTATTCATTTTTATTCCTATTTTTTCTTGCTGTGTTAGATTTACATATTTTTCATATCATGGCCAGACATGGGGTTAGTTCCCTTTTTAAAAATGTATTCACTATTAAGTAAGTAAGCGCCACTAACTACCACAATATCCCCTATAACCAGGCCAGACCTAATCTCTATTCTGTTATTAGTTTCCATGCCTGTTTGTACCATTACACTCTTATATGTTTTGTTGCCCGTTTGTATCCATACGGTAGCTCCTTTTCCATCACGTATGACTGCATCAATCGGAAGCGTTAATGTCTTTCGCTGGGGGCTTTTCAGCAGTACATAGGCCGGCATACCTGGCTTTAGCTGGTTACCGGGGTTTGGAATAGATACACGGATCAGATTGATCCTGGTATCTGGAGCAATCTCCGGGTTTACAAATTCAATCCTCCCTTTGATTTCTTTACCATCAAAATCGGGAAGCTGAACAGTAGCAATACTGTTTCTGTCTATCTCTGATAATTGTGATGTATATACCTGCGCCTCTGCCCAAAGACTTGACAGATCAGCCAGTTTAACAATAGTACCACCTTCCATTGTATAATCGCCCTCACGGATATCTAATGTTGTTATATAGCCTGATGTGTTGCTATAGAAAGTTGTAGTTGGTGTAGCTTTTTTAGATTCTGCCAGGTACTGTATCTGCCCTTCAGACATACCCCACAAGAGCAATTTATACCTTGCACTCTGCAAAAGCTGGTCGAAGTCTATGACTGTTTCATTGGCAAACACTATCTTCCTTTCAAGCGCCAGCAGGTATTCCTGTTTGGCATTGTTCAATTCCTCACTGTATAAATCATACAGCGGTGAACCTTTCTTAACGTAGTCTCCTAAGTTTTTAAAATAAAGTTTTTCCACCCTGCCCATTACTCTTGAACTGACAGAAGCTGATTTCATCTGGTCAAAGTTCAATGTAGCTGTAAGCACTAACTGATCGCCTATTGTTCCATTTTGAATAGTATCTGTGCTGATATTCCCTAACTGAACCTGTTGTTCACTCAATTGTATTTCGTCTTTATCTCCGCCGTTTGTTTTCTTCACTTTGGTGAGTTCCATATGACAGATCGGGCATTTACCGGGTTTGGATTCAACTACCTGTGGATCCATTGAACATGTATAATAAATACCTGCTTCTTTTGGTACTTCCTTTTTGTTTTTGCAAGATGCAAAGAAAACAAAAGCTGTAACCGCCATAATCATGTATCGCATACTCAATTTTTAATTTTGATAAAACTTTCACTGTCCATTAGATATTGCCCGTTCACAGCAACTGAATCTGTCTCATTAATTCCAGATAATATTTGAATCTTGTTTTTATTCGTGATCCCTATACTTACTTTATGCGCCTTGAACCCCCCGTCTGTTTTTTTAAAAATCACTTTATCCATACCTAATGAAACCACTGCTTCTGTAGGTAACCAATATGCTTCTCTTGAATTACCAAAGATGTTGGCCCTAACCTGGCTGCCAATTGGGATTTTCAATGAGCTGTTATTGAAGTAAACCCTTGCAGTTAATGTTTTACTTTCTTTTTGATAAAAGGGTTCAATAAAATCAATGGAAGCCCTAAAATCCCTGTCCGGGGCAGTTTCAGGAATTACCCTAACTGCATTGCCTGTTTTTACTAAACCCTGGTGTTCTCCGTAAATATTCAAAATAACCCATGCCCGGTCTGGATTATACACTGAAAAAACAGATTGCCCCTTTTGTAAATACATTCCTTCTTTCAGGGAAAGTTCTTCGGTAATTAAAGCAATATCTCTCATAGCGCTCTGGTTGTTGTTCATATTGGTTTCTTTGGCAGCTTCATGAATATGTCCACTGTAATTGCTAAAAACCGCAATTGTTAATGAAGGTTTGCCTGATTGAATTACCTGTTGTAATTGCTGACTGCTCATACCGAGAAGCAATAGTTTTTCTTTAGCTGCCTGTATGAAGCTTGTATTTGCTGCATCGTTCTTTAAAAGAAACAACAAATTTTGCTGGGCTGTCATCAAATCAGGGCTGTAAATATCAAGTATGCGTTGTCCTTTGCTTATTTTCTGGTAGCGGAATCGTACATACAGTTTTTCAATCCTACCGGATACCCTTGAGGAAATACTCCCGACATGCCTTGGGTCATAATTTACCTTACCCAAGGCCTCTATCTCTAATTGCTCTTCTTCTCTCCGAAAAGTTACCACAGGAATTGATGAAATAACAAATTCGTTGGTAGGCTTTAGCATTGTTACCAGTGATACACCAATAATCTTCTCACCACCTGTTTCTTTTTTAACCAATTGCATCCCGCAAATGGGGCAATTGCCAGGTTTATCCCTTATAATTTCCGGATGCATGGGGCATGTGTAAATTTCCTGCACTGTTTCAGTTGCATGTTGCGTATGATCCTCCTTTTCTTTGCTATTGTTGCAACCCGTTGCGACAAGGAAAAAAGATAGAAACGCAATATTTATTATCCTTTTCATTTCTTTTCAATTAATCGGTCTATGGCGACCTGAATTTTCAGCGCCTGGTTAAGTATCTCGGTATATTCCAGTTGTGCCATGTACAGGGTTTCCCAGGCATCGTATAACATAAACAACTCTTCCGTATTTTGTTCATACCCCAATTGCATGGTCTTGTAATTGTTTCTTAATGCAGGTATGATATTATCATCGTACAGTTTCAACTGCCTTTTTTTTAATTCCAGTTCATTCCGCATACCGTAGGCCATTCCGCTGTATTCGTTAACCATCATTTCCTTTTGTGATTGCAATGAATTGGCTTTCCATTTAAGGCTTTCAATATTCGCCTTATTCATTTTAGAAGACCATCTGGCCATGGGAATCTTAACCATACCCATCAGGCTGTATTGCATAGGTAAACCGCCAAAACCAAACATGTGTTCATACCGAATGCCGAATTGGGGTTTAAGGCTTTGTTTTTCCGTCTCCTGTTTCAACCAGGTAAGGTTGATATCTTTATCAATAGATTTCAAATCGCTGCGGTTACTGTAAAACAGGGTGCTGTCAAAAATAAAAGTTGAGTAATCATTTAATTTGTAGGTTGTATCAATATCAAAATTGGTCATAGCATTCCTGCCAATCAAAGCATTTATCCGGATGCGCTTTTCTCGGATATCGTTTTCAAACATCAGCCGCATATTCTGTACATTTCCTAATGCTGCTTTAGCTTTGTAATAAGCACTGATCTTTCCTAACCCATTTTTATACCTTATCTCTGCATTTTTGATCATAAAGTCAATCAACTTCTCATTCTGTTCCAGGATTGTGAGTTTTTTTTCCAGGATGATCCATTCGTAATAAAGCTGCTTTGCGTCATTAATCAATTCATTCAGTGTTGCATTCTTTTTTTCTTTTTCAACAGATGACATGGCATTCATATATGCGGCATCGGCATTCTGTTTCTTTTTGTTGGGGAACATTTGCTGCCCGCCAATCATATACTGGCCCATACCTGTCCCCCCCATATCGTCTTTCTTCCACAGACCGGGGTTATATGGAACCATCCACAGACCTGTGCTGACCTCCGGCGGCATCCAACTTTTTGCACCTTTAGCTGCTTCGTCCATTGAACGGATCTCATTGTTATACATTTTCACAACAGGGTGTAAAATAGTGATACTGTCAATAACAGCATCAAGCTTTAAGGTTTGTGCTTTACTGCTTAAGGAAACAGTAAGTGCAAACAATGCCGGGAGTAATTTATTCTTTAACATCTATTAATTCAATTTTACCTTTACGTCTTAATTCTCTTTCCTTGATTATTTCAAATATAACCGGGGTAATTAATAATACATAAATGGTTGAGGTGATGGTTCCACCAATTAATGGAATTGTAATAGGCCGCATGATATCACTACCTACGCCAGTTGCCCACAGAATAGGTATCAATCCAAACAAGCCAACCGATACAGTCATTAATTTTGGCCTCAGTCTTTTCGCTGATCCTTCAATTACAAATTCCCTGATAATAGCAGGGGTTAGTGTTGTTTTTGAATTGCCATACTTTGCCACCATATTTTGCATTGCTTCGTTCAGGTATATTGTCATCAGCATGGCTGTTTCAATTGCCATACCGAACAAGGCAATGAAACCGACAGCAACAGCTACAGATAAATTAACGCCATAGAAATAGACCATGAAAACTCCACCAATTAATGCAAAGGGTACGGTTATCATGGTTACAAGCGCTTCTTTAAAGGAATGATAAGTGAAATATAATATCATAAAGATGATAATGATGACAATGGGCATTATTGTTTTTAAAGTACGGTTAGCCCTGATCTGGTTTTCCCATTGGCCGCTCCACTCCAGGAAATATCCCTTTGGTAATTTGGTTGTCATCAGGTTAAGCTTTTGCTGCGCTTCTTTTACCGTGCTGCCCAAGTCTCTTTCTCTGACATTGAATAAAACTGTGCCCCTCAACATAGCATTTTCGGAATTAATCATGGGTGGGCCGTCACTCAGTTTTATATCTGCAACAGCATCTAAAGGAATGGGGCCAAAATTCATAGTTTGCACCTGTAATCTTTTCAATTCCGAAAGGTTATTACGAAAATCCTGACCATATCTTGCATTTACAGAAAATCGTTGGCGGCCTTCAATGGTGGTGGTGAGCTTCATTCCTCCCAATGCACTTTCAATTACAGCATTCACATCATCCACACTCAACCCGTATCTTCCAATTTCGTCTCTCTTTATTATTATGTCTATATACTTACCCCCGGTGATAGGCTCCACATACAAATCTTTTACGCCATCAATTCCCTCCAATGCTTTTTTAATGGTTTGGGCAAACACATAAATACTGTCGAGATTCTGACCATATACTTTTAATCCAACATCGGTACGGATGCCGGTTGAAAGCATGTTGATCCGGTTGATAATTGGCTGTGTCCAACCGTTGGTAATACCGGGTATTTGCAATTTTGCATTCAATTCATTGATGATATCGTCTTTGTTCATCCCTATACGCCATTCAGCTTTTGGTTTCAGCAGAATAATGGTTTCGATCATGCTTATCGGGGAATTATCGGTCGCTGTGTTCGCCCTACCGGCTTTACCTAACACATGAGATACTTCGGGAATGGTACTGATCAATTTATCCTGTACCTGCAATAATCTTTTTGCTTCTGAATTAGAAACATCCGGCAATGTAACAGGCATAAACAATAATGAACCTTCATCAAGTGGTGGCATGAACTCAGAACCTAAGCGGGTCATCATAATGAAACCGATTGCTAAAGCAACTACATTAATGGCAATGGTTGTTTTACGCCATCTCAAACACAATTTTAAAATGGGTGTATATATCTTTTCTAAAGTTCTTGTAATCGGATTTGCTATTTCGGGTTTCAATCTTCCTTTCAGCAAAAAAGAAATCAGTACTGGTGTTAATGTGATGGCAAGCACCGCATCAATCAGCAGTATAAATGTTTTTGTCCAGGCCAAAGGGCTGAATAGTTTCCCCTCCATACCTGTTAATAAAAACACGGGCAGGAAAGAAGTAACCACTATTATGGTTGAGTAGAATACACCCGGGCCTACCTGTTTAGATGACTTTTCAACGATGACCATCTTTTCTTCCGATGTCAACGGGTCTTTATTTCGTTTAAACCACTTTGCCATGATCAGAATTTATTGATGAATCGAGTTTTTTTGTTTGCGCTTCACTAATATGGCGGTAAGCATTCTCCACCATTACAATACCATCATCTACCACCACACCAATAGCTAAAGCAATACCTGTTAAAGACATGATGTTGGAGGATATACCAAACATTTGGAGGAATATGAACCCTGCTGCAACAGATATGGGCAATTGAATAAGGATGATCAGGGCGCTACGCCAATGGAAAAGAAAAATAAGTACCACGATTGATACTGCGATCATTTCTTCGATCAGGGTACCTTTTACAGATTGAACGGCTTCCTGTATCAGCGAACTTCTGTCGTAAGAGGTTTTAAAAGTTACCCCTTCGGGCAAACCCTTTTCCACTTCTTTCATTTTTTCCTTTACTGCTTCAATTACTTTGTTGGCATTTTCTCCATATCTCATTACTACAATACCGCCCACCACTTCACCTTTTCCATCCATATCAAAAATGCCGAGGCGTAATTCACCACCCATTTGTACACTACCTATATCTTTTACCCTTACCGGTATACCTTTGTAATTATTTAAAGCAATATTCTCTACATCCTCTTTACTTTTTAAATATCCTAATCCACGAATGATATAAGCCATATCTGCCATTTCAAATTTCCGCCCTCCCACATCATTGTTATTGGCTTTTACTTTATTCATCACATCCATCAAAGAAATATTGTAATACTGCAATTTCACCGGGTCAACAATCAACTGGTATTGTTTTTCAAATCCACCAAAGGAGGCTACTTCTGCTACGCCGGGTACTGTTTGCAGGGCAAATTTGATATACCAATCCTGTAAAGCCCGTTGTTCTCCAAGATCCATTTTAGGTGCATCCAGGTGATACCAATAAATGTGACCTACTCCTGTACCATCGGGCCCCAGTGAAGGTGTTACGCCCTGTGGTAATAAACGTTGTGCAAAATTCAACCGCTCCAGCACTCTTGTTCTTGCCCAATAGATGTCAACATTGTCCTCAAAAATCACATATACAAAACTCATCCCGAACATGGAAGAGCCACGAATATTTTTGATCTTTGGAATACCCTGTAGGTTACTCACCAGGGGATATGTAACCTGGTCTTCTATTACCTGCGGACTGCGGCCCATCCACTCCGTAAAAACAATAACCTGGTTCTCGCTTAAATCAGGAATGGCATCAATGGGATTTTTTTGGATGGAGTAAATACCATAGGCAAACAGCCCGCCTGCAATGAGCAGCACGATCAGCCTGTTGCGTAAAGCCAGTTCAATTAATTTTTGAACCATGATTTTCTTTTTTGACCTCACCCTCATTCCCTCTCCAAAGGAGAGGGAGGCCGGGCTTTAGTTATTAATTTTTCGATTATACATCCATATCATCTTTAGTCTACTATCAACACCTGTTGAATCGCCAATTGCCTATTTGATCACTTCCTCTACTGTTCCGCAGGTAAGCATTTTAGAGCCGAAGTAGGGATTCTTTACTTCCTTCATTTCACTTAACCACATTGCACCCTGGTTTTCGTTGTACATGGGGCAATGGTCATGATACAGTGAACGGCCAGCACCAAAATTCTTTATCAACTCATACACTACCTCACTCAGCATTGCAAAATGCGAACGCTGATGACTGATCTTATCGCCGTTCTTTGCGATATGCTCCGCATGTTCTTTCAGTTCCTCTTCATTTTTATCATAGGCAGTTTTTTGTTCAGCCGTTAATAAAGACTTATCCAGTTTGCTGATAGCAGCTTGCATTGCTTTTGCTCCATTGGCAGCCTCACTGCCATTGTCATTTGCCAGCGCATTTTTTATATGCAGGTAATGATCAACCATTTCTTTAAAGGAAGCTGCTGCTTTTGCATCTACATTGGTATAGGCAATTGAAACAGCTTTCACATCTTTATCATCTGTTTCAGTTGCATGTTGAGCACTGTCTTTACTCATGTTGTTCATATCATGCTTGTCAGTTTCATTTTTGCTACCACTATTATTACAGGCAGTAATTACAATAGTACTAATGGCCAATATGCTGAAGAATATCTTTTTCATTTTAATATTTTTTTAGATTATTTATTTGCTGGTTTATTAATGCTGCTTTTCACCTTTCATTTCTTCCTTTTTCCTTTCATATTGACAGCAGCCAGGTAATTTTTCATAAACTTTATCATCTGCTGTGTATTTTTCTGTATCGTGGCCTACTGCTGCAATTTTCTTTTGAATATCATCATTGCTTATTTTGGAAACATTATATGCTACTACCAACAATTTAGTCTCTGTATCCCAGGCAGCGCTGGCAATACCGTCAATTTTTAAGGTTTTTTGAATTCGGCTTTTGCACATACCACATTCGCCGGATACTTTAATAGTATCAATCTTTGTTTGTGCATTAACGGAAACAGAGAACATAATTACGGTAGCTAACATCAGTATTTTAAGCGATTTCATATAAACTTATTTTTGAGTGTGGGAAATAAATACGATAACCTGGCATATATAAATGCCAACAGGCCGGCAAAATATTGCCCGGCCTCAATTAAGTATAAAATCTTAAATCAGGAAAACACAATTGCGGATGTATACCGCAACGCCGGCACTTCGAGGAGGTGCATGGCTGATAGCATTTTGTTTTGTAACGCAAGAAAAATTCGGTAAAGGAAATTCTATATAAGAAAGAGGTAATGCTACTGAAGTCAACTGGATCAACAGAAAGCCTGCTTCAACTGTTTTCTGGTCTGTATGGCCCTTTACGAATTTTTGTTCATCTTTACAGCACCCGTTGTCTTTTTCATTGGCTTTTTCCATGCCGCATTTGCCACAGGTTTTGGAATCATTATGCCCAATTCCCCAATCAGCCAATTCGCCCATACAATAATGCATATATATTGTAGCACCGGTTGAAGTGGTGATGTACAAAAGGGCTAATATGGCAACAATGAATTTTTTCATTATTAATACTAATACAAAAATATAACTATTTTAATCAACATTGTTACATAATTCTACTTATTTACCCAGCGGTTTTTGTTGATTTATACTATTGTTAATAGCATTATGCCACTCATGACTATCATCAGCCCATCTTCTATAATGGTGATTGTACTCATTGGCAGGTTAAATACATCACCGAGGCAAGCACATTTTATTTTACGTTTATTTAAAAGAGATTGTACCACGCCAATAAGGCTTACTGCCATTACCAACAAAGTAATGCTATTGGTAAGGATGGGGTTAAACTCTGTAAGAAATGCAAGACCTAAAGCTAGTTCAACAAAAATATATACATAGCCCCAGCCATTCCATTTTTTAGCCACAATGTCGTACATGGCATAGCTTACTGCAAAGCCATTAAGGTTTAGTAATTTAAAAAAGGAGAAGACCAAAAAGAAGCCAGCCATGAAATGATTCATCCACCGCATCAGGACAAACTCACCATGTCCAATTTCTACCAATAGCGAAATGCCGGTAACGTATGCAAATATCAGCAGTACAGGTTTATAGGTTGCAAGCCATGATTTATGTTCTTCATCAGCAACTGCAGAAACAGCATGGTGCTGGTTACTGGCCTCTGCTAATTGATATTTCGGATAATCTTTTAATGCATCTTTCAGATCTTCAGTTGCAATGTGCTTATCCATATCAATGATAGCCTCACCTTTTTGTAAATCAATGCTTATATTTTTAATGCCTGATACTTTGGATAAAAGGGCCTGCACTTTTGCCTGGCATCCTCCGCAAGTCATTCCGCTTATGTTATAGGTATGTGTCATAGTAAATATTTAAGACACAAAGTTCCTGCATCAAGATGGTAAGATGTTACAGAATGATGGAAAAGAGTTATACCTAATTGTGGTGAATACTATCCAATGAATGGCGGCGGATGCCTCCCATTTTTTTAAAATGACTTGGCGTAAAGCCGGTAACTTTCTTAAACTGTGCGGAAAGATGTGCTACGCTGCTATAGCCTAACTTGTATGAAATTTCGCTCAGGTTCATTTCATTGTAGATGATTAACTCTTTTACTTTCTCAATCTTTTGTAGAATAAAAAATTGTTCGATGGTAATGCCTTCTACTTCGGAAAACAAACGGGAGATATAACTATAGTCTTTATTTAAAGCCTTAGTTAAATAAGCAGTGATGCTAAAATGTTCTTCCAATTCGCCGGACTGAATTTGTTTGATCAGCAAGGTCTTTATTTTTTCTATGTGCTTTTGCTTCAGGTCGTCTAATAATTCAAACCCCAATTCTTTCAGTCTTTCATCCAGGGTTTTCAATTGTTTAACCGTTGCAGATTTTGATAACTCTACTTCGCCCATGCTCACCAACGCCGGCAACAGCTTTTGTTTTTCCAGTTCCTGCTTTACCACCATTATGCAGCGGTTGCAAACCATATTTTTTATGTAGAGTTTCATATAACCAAAGGGGAAGAAAGTCTGGCACTTCTGGGCTTACCCAAAAAAAGTAGCTTAATTTTTTAAGTTACTCCGCCATTTTTTAAGGAGGAATTGGTTAGTAACTGTCCTCCTTTTTTCTTTTCCTGCCCTTGTGTCTTGGCTACACATATACCATTCATCAGCTTTAAAATCCGCTCATCAAAATCCCGATTTTATCATTTTTACACCTGAAAAATGCCGAAAACCAATACTGGTAAGTATTTTATAGTATTTAACAGTACCAGTTACTGGTAAATAAATGGTACTATGTTTTGTATAGTACTAAAATATTTCTATCTTTGTGTTGTCAATGTGATGAAGCACAGAAAATGCTTAAAAATAAAGACAACAACCAATTATTAAACATTTAAATTTTTTGTCATGAGAACGCAAACAACAACTTTATTTACCAACTTAAGTAAAGAAACAGTAAAAAACCTGGTAACAGAAGTAAAAGAAACCCTGGCATATGGAATAAACGACGGCCAGCACAAAACATTCAGTTCAGCAGATTTGTGGAACATACAGCGCCAGCGCAGGGTATTTAATATCAGGAGGTCATTCTGATTCAAATAATATATTACAAACTTTTAAAAAAAATAAAATGAAAACGCAAATAATAAACCTGTTTAACCCATTGCATCATTCAGAAGCAAAAGACCTTTCCCTGGCAGTAAAACCAAATGGAAGCGAAGCAACAGGCCAAAAGCATCAACCGGTATTCATATCTGCTGAGTTATGGAACATCCAGCGTCAGCGTAAAGGGTTTCAAATGAGGAGGGGATTTTCATTTTTGTAATAGCAGCAAGGCTTAGTTAAAACCAGCAGACCTGGTTATGGGCAAATTGAAATGCCTAATTAGCTTGGAATATTCAATTGTTTGCAAAAATGAAAAACCGCTGCATTTGCATGCAACGGTTTACTATCGGTAATTATTGAACGGTTTACTTTATCAGTTTAAGTTCATTGATAATGTTTGTCGCCCCTCCCAGTTTATCAATACACCAGAGTACATACCTTACATCTACGCAGATAGTCCGGTTAAGGTCCTTATCAAATGCAATCTTATGGCTTAAAGCTTCATAGTTGCCATCAAAGGCAAGCCCGATCAGGTATCCGTTTCCATCAATTACCGGGCTTCCGCTGTTGCCACCTGTAATATCATTGGTAGTAATAAAGCCGACCACCAGGTCGTTACGCGTTTTATCTGCATATTGCCCGAAGTCTCTTTTCTTTAACAGCTCCACTTGTTTTTTGGGCAGGTCAAATTCATAATCTCCGGCCACATATTTTTCCAGTATGCCTTTGCTGGTAGTTACATAATCGTATTTAACGGCATCACGCGGGGTGTAACTTTTTACGTTGCCGTAACTCACCCGCATGCTGAAATTGGCATCGGGATACATTTTTTTAACCGCTTCCGGGTTCATTTCCATGATGCCTTTCATATAAGACCGGCCCAGTTCATTATTCTTGTTATTGAAAACAGTGAAGAAGGGTGCATACTTTGTGTTATAGTTCTTAACGAAACTTCCTGAAAAATCAAATGCCGGGTCAGCCTGTAAGGTATTGGCATCGGGGTTGGTCATGAATGCAGACCACTTGCTGTCGTTCAGTATCATCGTATTATCAAAAACGTCTTTCGCCCATTTTTTATAAGTAGCCTCATCATCCAGTGCTCCATAAGTCCCTTTCAGTTTTTCAAAGAAACCGATCGGGTGCTGGCTTTTTTCAATATCGTTGTAGAAAGCCATGGTTACGGCAGCTAATATCTTTTCATCACTTGGCCTGTCGGCAGCAGCCAGGTAATTTTTACGTGCGGCATCTGCCGCATCTGCTGCCTTTTTTATATCGGCACTGGTAGCTCCCTGTTTTACCATGGCGGCTTCAAGTCCCATCAATGAAGAAGCAAAGGCAGCTAACGGAGATCCGATGATTCCTTCACGCAGGTACTGGCGGTGTTTGCTGTAAGGTGTCCAGGCGGCATAATTCTTTTCATATTCACTCATCAGGTTCTCATATTCCGCTTTGCCTTTTGCCCAATTGGTAAATTTCTTTTCAAATTCCTGCTTTTGCTCATAGGTTTTGAATTTTACAAGCTGCTTGGTTTCTCCATCAAAGAATTTCCAGTAATTGGCGATACCGGCATAATCGGAAGCCAGTTTTAATTTGATAGCCGGATCTTTAATCATCTGCTCGTGCATATATTTAAGCCTCATGTCCCTGAGCCCAACGAGCGAAGGGTTCTCAATATCGTTTTTCAATTTAATGCCATAGCTGGTTTCATAACGGTTTGTGCTGCCGGGATATCCATATATCATGGCAAAATCTCCGTCTTTCAACCCTTTGATGCTAACGGGCAAATAATGTTTAGGTACCAGGGGTACATTGTCTTTGCTGTATTCAGCCGGTTTGCCGTCTTTGGTTGCATAAACCCTGAAAATGGAAAAATCACCGGTGTGGCGGGGCCATTCCCAGTTATCCGTATCACCGCCGAATTTACCAACGCTTTCTGGCGGAGCGCCAACCAGGCGTATGTCGCGGTAAGTCTTATACACATACATCAGGTACTGGTTGTCTTTAAACATGCTGTAAATCCTGCCGGCCAATCCGTTTTCCTTGTCAAGTACTTTATCGGTAATGCCTTTATATACTTCCTGTAATTTTTTCACCCTGTCGGCCCAGGCAAGGCCCTTCAATCCTTCTTCCACTTCTTTGGTAACATCAACAATCCTGTCGAGGAACTGCACAGTAAGCTGGCTTTTAATTTCCTGGTCTTTGTTGTAGGCATAAAATCCATCACGCAGGTAATTGTTTTCCACGCTGCTGGCACCTGCAATGGCACCGTAACCGCAGTGGTGGTTGGTGAAAATCAAACCCTGGTTGCTAACGATTTCACCGGTGCAACCACCGCCAAAAATGATGATGGCATCTTTCAGCGAAGATTTGTTTATTGAATACAGTTGTTCTTTGGTAAGCTTTAGCCCTTTCTTTACCATGTCGTTATATACCTGCTGCCCAAGGAGCATGGGAAGCCACATTCCTTCATCAGCGCTTGCCTTAAACAGGCTAACCGCCAAAACGATCGAGAGAAATATTTTCTTCATAAGTTCATATTTTTTAGATGGCAAACGTAACCCTTTTTTACTAAAAAAAATATGACAACTGCATTAAAACAACGGCTCATGGTTAAACGGTTTATTTCAGGGTTGAAAAGGTCTCTTGTTCATTTACCTGTAAAAGTATCAGCGTAAGCCTGAAATATTACGGCTCACAAAACCCCCATAAATCCTTAAACAAGAAGGAGCCATGCTATCATGGTTTGGATTTTGCCCGTTTAAATTATTTAGTTGGAACATGGAATTACAATAAATTATATTTGCTTCTATTATTAACCGCTTAAGCAATTAATGGCAATCATTGAAATAAAGATTCCCAAGGGTATAGCACGGGTGTTGAATTTACCTGTAAGTGATGCGAGGCGTCAGCAGTTGAAAGTGCTTAAGAAACTGCTTCGCCGGGCAAGGTTTACAGAATTTGGCCAGGCTTACCGGTTTGATGAGATATTAATGAGCCGTCATCCGGGTAAAAAATTCCAGCAAACAGTTCCTTCCTGCAACTACAGTAAAATGTATAAGGACTGGTGGTACAAAACCCTGGAAGGAACACCTGATGTATGCTGGCCGGGCGTGATAAAATATTTCGCCCTCAGTAGCGGAACCAGTGAAGCGGCCAGTAAGTATATTCCTATCACCAAAGACCTGATACGCAGCAATACAGTTACCAGTTTCCGGCAACTGCTTAGCCTTACCCGGTATGAAAATGTACCTAAAAGTTCCATAGGGAAAGGTTGGCTCATGCTTGGTGGAAGCACCCAATTGCAAAAAGGGCCTACTTATTTTGCTGGCGACCTGAGTGGTATTCAGCAAAAGAATATCCCTTTCTGGTTTTCGGGGCTGGGCTTATATAAACCCGGGAAAAAAATTGCCAAAGAAAAAGACTGGGCCAAAAAACTGGAGGAAGTGGTTGAAAATGCCCCCAACTGGGATATCGGTTTCATTGTAGGCGTTCCTGCCTGGCTTCAGTTGTGCCTGGAGAAGATCATAGAGCGGTATAAGCTGAAGCATATCCATGAATTATGGCCCAATATGGCATTCTATGTTCATGGCGGTGTTGCCCTGGAACCCTATAAGAAGGGGTTTGAAAAATTACTGGGGAAACCGATTACGTATATCCAGACTTACCTGGCCAGTGAAGGATTCCTGGCATACCAGAACAGGCAGGATACGGCCGGTATGCAACTGGCGCTGAACAACAACATATTCTTTGAGTTTGTTCCTTTTGATGATAAGAATTTTGACAGTGAAGGGAACATGCATGATGACCACGAAGCCCTCATGATCCATGAAATAGAAGAGCATAAGGATTATGCCATCCTGATAAGCACCAATGCCGGCGCCTGGCGTTATGCCATAGGCGACACCGTTAGGTTGGTTGACAGGGAGAAGAACGAGATCATCATCACCGGCCGCACCAAGCATTTTTTAAGCCTTGTAGGGGAACACCTGAGTGTAGACAATATGACCAAAGCTATAGAGATGGCGAGTGAAGAACTGAACATCAGTATACCCGAATTCACAGTATGCGGTGTGCCATATGGCACTTTTTTCGCACACAAATGGTATATTGCCACTGATGACAAAGTAGATGCCGCTTCCCTGGGCAGCGTGATTGACAATAAACTCAAGTTACTGAACGACGACTATGAAGTGGAAAGGAAGCATGCGCTGAAAGCAGTGGAAGTGGAAGTGTTGCCGGAACATACTTTTCTTGATTTCATGGATGCCAGGGGCAAAGTTGGCGGACAGCATAAATTTCCACGGGTGCTGAAGGGAAAAATCCTGGAAGAGTGGCAGGCTTTCCTTCAGCAGTCAATAGCAAACTGATATTCTCTTACTACCACCAAAAGATGTTGAATGTTTGATGCCATCATTTCTGGCTTATTACTGGGGCTGGCATTGGTATTTTCTGTAGGCCCGGTAATATTCACCATCATCAAGCTCAGGATCAATTACGGACTGGCCAGTGCTTTTTATTTTATTTCAGGTGTATGGCTGAGTGATATACTCTGGGTGATAACTGCCAACGCATTCAGCGGCCTGTTTACCAGCCTCATTACGCATAAAGGCCCAATCGGTATCACAGGCGGCGCCCTGCTCATAAGCCTCGGCATCTATTACCTTTTTTTCAAGAAGTACCATACAAGGGAGGAACTCGACCAGGGTGTGCGGATAGCTGTTTCCACACATGCCCGGTTATTCATCACGGGTTTTTTGATAAATACATTGAACCCGGGCGTGATTGCGTTATGGTTTGCCGCTGCCACCAAATCATTATCGAATACGTATGATGAAAGGGTGGTTGTTTTTTCCATCTGTCTCGCAGTATACATGTCCGCAGATGTTTTAAAAATTTACCTGGCAGGTAAACTCAGGAAAAAGCTGACGGATAAGAACATTACCATCATAAACAAGATTTCAGGGCTTATGTTCTTAATCTTTGGCATCCTGCTTATCGCAGGCGTTATCCTAACTTTAAAAAAAGTGGTATAAAAGATGAAACACATGCTGGCCATATCATTGCTTTTTTGTGTGAATTATTCATTTGCACAATCATCAGATTTTATCATATTGAAGAAGAAAGACAAGACCATCCGGTCATATTATGCCGGCACGCAGATAGAATTTGTAACAACAGATAATGTGTACCGGGATGCACTGATTAACAGGATTGCCAATGATACGGTTTACCTGCAGGAATTTGTTGTAAGAACCGTTAGAACAAATCTTGGTTTTTATATTACCGATACGGCAGGCAGTTTCAGGTACGCGTATCATTACCGGCAAATTGGAGCGATAGGCAAAAAGCAATCCGGGTTTAACCTGAAAGGCAGTGGTGCTGCATTGTTCGGCGGCGGAATCGTACTAACGGCAGCCAGTGGGGTGGTATACCTGGCCGACAGGAAAAAATTCAGTCCGGGGCTGATGATCGCATCAGCAGGGCTGGCCGGCATAGGTTACCTGCTGATGCGTAGCGGTAATAAAGGGATGGTGATCGGGAAAAAAAATTACCGCATAGAATACATGAACATGCAGGGAAATAAGAATTAATCAACACTTGTATTTGTTTTCATAAAAAATAGTAGGACATTCATTAGAATTACTTTCTTAAATAAGCTTTCATGGCGGAAGGAAAAAGAAACTGGCTGAGGAAAATGTTTCGCTTGTTTGTATGGCTGTTTGTGCTGCAGTTATTGTATATCTTTTTCTGCAAATGGGTGAACCCGCCCGTTACAATTACGCAAATAGGCGGTATCGTTTCGGGACATGGATTAAAGCGGGATTATGTTTCATATAGTGAAATGAGTCCGCATATTAAACTGGCTGTTATGGCCGGTGAAGACCAGTTGTTTCCTGATCATGACGGTTTTGACCTGAAGGCCATTAAGAAAGCCATGAAGTATAATGAGAAACATCCAACCAGGCGTCGTGGCGCCAGTACCATCAGCCAGCAGGTTGCAAAGAATGTTTTTTTATGGCAGGGGGGCGGTTATTTTCGCAAAGGGCTGGAAGTGTATTTTACTTTTATGATAGAAAAAGCCTGGAGTAAAAAAAGAATATTACAAACCTATCTGAATGTGGCAGAAATGGGCCCGGGTATTTTTGGTGTGCAGGCTGCCGCTAAAGCCTATTTTAAAAAAGATGCCATTAACCTTACCCGGCAGGAAGCAGCCATGATTGCGGCCTGTTTACCCAATCCGAAAAAATTTACAGTGAAACCGCTTAGCCGTTATGTATCCATGAGGTCTTCGCTGCTGTTGCGGCAGATGAATAATTTGGAATCTGATCCTGATATAAGGGAATTACTTAGATGAGATTTGCCACAAAGGCACAAACACACAAAATGGTACCAGGAAAATATATTTATTGAAAAAACAGAATCTTTCAGCAAAGAAAATCACATTGTGCATCTTAGCTCCTTTGCGGCAAAATAAACTGATTTACAGCGTCTATGGCTTTTTGCAGCCTTTCTTCATAATTGCCGCTGATTTCCACCCAGGGAATATGCTGATTGATTAAAAAATCTTTATAGTAATGGTAAAGTTTTTCCCTTCTTTCCAGGTCAGGGTATTCCCGCAGTTCGTCTTTCACCCAGGGCAAATCAATATTACAAAGTAAATATAGATCGTAAGGGCGGTTCGCTATTTTAGTCAGGATACGGTTATCACATGTATTAAAAACAAATTCGCTCCATACTTTTATAACGGATAGGTCTGTATCAATAAATAAGGGTTTAGGATTTAATGGTGAAGGTTGAAGTTCTTGCAATTTATTAATAATAGTTTCTTCCCCATTTATTTGCCCTTCGGCAATGGTATAGAGATCATCGTATTTGTATTTTGTACCATGCTTCATTAAATACTCCCTGGCATATTCCGGTACCCACCTGGTATTAAAATGGTTAGCCAGCTGGCTGCACAGCATACTTTTTCCGGTTGATTCTGGTCCTATGGTTACAATTTTTACCAACATAATTTAAATGGCGCCCGTCATTGCGAACGCAGTGAAGCAATCTCTTCACTTGGAGTTGAATTCATGTACTTACCTTGAGATTGCTTCCCGAAAAAATCGGGACAGGCCGTTCCTCGCAATGACGAACAATTGAGGGTTACGTTCCTCGAAAACTCAATTCCCGTTTTTCCGAACCCAGTCCCTTCCGTCATTGCGAACGCAGTGAAGCAATCTCTTAATCTCAAATTACTATTTCCTGTACCAAGCCGGTTTCGCCTTAATTGTTTTTTTATAAATGACACAACTTTCATCATGTGCACCGGGCAGGTACCCGGTGCTCTGCAAAAATTCATTCACGATCTCACCGCCCGTGAAACGAAAAGTCTTTTTAAATAGTTTCACCCATGCTGCTTTCGGTAAAGGATGTTGTTTATCTATCCAGTTTTTAAAAGAGCCGTATTCTTTCTGAATAATAAGAATGGTTTTGGCGTTTTCAATGGCAGCATTAATTTTCAACCGGTTTCGGATAACACCGGCATCATTCATGAGCCTGTTGAAATCCTTTTCTTTGTAAGCGGCTACCTTTTTAATGTCAAAGTTGTGATAGGCTTTGCGAAAGCTTTCCTGTTTTTTTAAGATGGTGGTCCAGCTCAGCCCGGCCTGGTTTATTTCCAGTATCAGCCGGCAGAATAATTCATTGTCATCATGAATGGGAAAGCCATAATGATGGTCGTGGTAGGGTTTGTGCACGGCCAGGTCATCCGGCTTCATGATGTGCATTGCTTTACAGTAACTCATGGTTTATATATTTACGAGTAATATTATTTTGTATAAGAAATATCTGATTTGTTGTGCTATTGAAATATCTTTCATAAATATTAAAGTTGCAGAAAACGTTTAATATTCTACTCTAAGAGTAGAATTACTAAAGTTGATTCTACCGAAGAACAGATGTTGATTATAGCTCCTTCCCGCAATCGGGCTGTAAATCGATTGCGGGGGCCTTTTTTCGGTACCTTTTTGGGCAAGCAAAAAGGTACAAAACATGATTTTACAAGAATTTCATGATAATTCTGATTTTCCAATAGCACAACACTTCAAATCCCCTAACTGAATATGATTTTACGGGCTTAATTATTCTGTTGTTAATTTTCCCGGGTTAGCGTTTTTCTTCTTTTACTCTTTTTAACCATTCTATCAATCCGAAAACAGCCATTACCAGCAGCACAAGATAATATACACTGGTGAAAACATATTGTTTTACAAAGTACAATGGGATAGAAGCCAGATTGGTGGCGATCCACCAGTACCAGCTTTCCACTTTCTTCTTCGCCATCAGCCACATGCCTGTGTAGGCGGTAGCGCTGGCAAATGCATCGGCCCAGGGAATGGCTTCAGGAGCAAAATTTTTCTTTAATCCCGTAAGCGCAATAAATATTATTACATAAAATGAACCAAAGAATAGCAGGTGCTGTATCCACTCTTTTTTTGTTGCGGATGTGATCTTTAATACGGCATGATGTTCTTTGTCCTTTCGGGCCCATAACGCCCATCCATATACGCTCATCACCGTATAATAAAAATTCACGCTGGCTTCGCCCAGTAAGCCTCCTTTATAACTGAGGTAGATATAAAATACCGTATTGATCAAACCGGTAGGATAAACCAGTATGTTTTCCTTGCGGCTGTACCACACACTGATGATGCCGGCGAATACGGCGATGTATTCAACCCAGCCGGTTTGTTTCATACCGTAAATGAATTCCTGCAATATCTGGTCTGTTGTCATAAATAAGAGGCTTCAATTTATGACAATAAAGCAAAAGGTGGCTTGCAAAATGAACTTTTGCAAATAACAATAAACCGGCCTGGTGGCATTGCTGGTTTATCAAATGTTTCAGTAATTGAGATAAATTGCTGATAGGTAATATTAATATCCCGGTACCTGTGGAGAAAAAACACTCAAACGATCTTATATTCCATCGCTTTGGCAACGGCTTCTGTGCCGGAACTAACGTGTAGTTTCTCGTAAATATGGCTGATGTGCGAGTTAACGGTTGCGTAAGAAATAAAACATTTATCAGCGATCATTTTATAACTCAGTCCCTGTACTAAGTAAGCGAGGATTTCCTGTTCACGGGCAGAAAGGTTAAAGTCTTTTTTCTGAATGCGTTCATGCTTCTTATTAAAAAGCAATAACACCTGGCGCGCAACCGTTGGTGTCATGGGTGCGCCGCCTTCCATTACATCGGTGATGGCTTCTAATAATTTGGCAGGCGGTGTTTTCTTGAGTATATATCCGTCGGCACCGGCTACTATGGCATCAAAGACCTTATCATCGTCTTCAAAAATGGTTTGCATCAGCACTTTAACTTTGGGGTAATGTTTACGCAGTGCGATCAAACCTTCGATGCCGTTTACATGCGGCATGTCAATATCCATTAATATTACATCCGGAACATTGGCGGAGATATTGTTTACTATATTACGGCAATCTTCATATGCATCTGTACAGGTTAATCCATCACTGTTATTGAGTAGTAATTGTAATAATTCCCTGCGTGGTTTATTGTCGTCAAAGACGGCTACTTTGATATCTGTCATTCTGTAAAGATGATTTTTTTGTTTTAAAAATGAAATCATTGATTTCAATGATTTTTGCCTGCTTACCCAGCGGGAAATTCGAGTTTGATCTCGGTTCCTGCATCCGTACCCGAATTGATTACCAGTTTTCCATTCAATTCCCTGGCCCGGCTATGCATATTGTTAAGGCCGTTACCGCCCATTGTGTTCATCCCATCGCTTCCCGGGTTAGTGGTTGAGAAACCTTTTCCATCATCCTTTATCTTCATACACACTTTCCTGGATTGAAGGGTAATATCAACATATACATTTTTACAACCTGCATATTTCGCAATATTATTGATGGCTTCTTTAAAGATCAGGTAAAGATTTTTTCTTTGCTGCATATCCAGTACAACGTTATCAAGTTGGCTGCTTACATTCATGTTCAGTAAAACGCCATCAGGCTCCAGTATCTCAATTGCGAAAGCACGCATACGATTTACTACATTTTCGAATTTGTCATTTTTGGTATTTACAGCCCAAACAATATCACTCATGGCTTCCATCATGTTATCAGTGTTAGAGCTGATCTGGTTAAGCAAACCATCCACTTCGGCTGTATCTGTCTTTATCTTTTTCCGGATAACCGCACTTGATATGGAAATGCTGCTCAAGGTACTCCCGATCTCATCATGCAGGTCGCTGGCGATATTATTACGAATAGACTGTAGTTTCAATGCCTGCCTTAAACGGTAACGGTAAAATGCATAAATACCTCCGGCAGCAATAAGGATTATTGCAATTTTGAATAACCAAGTTTGATACCATGCAGGTACGATCACGATCCTGATATAGTTTCCTTTCTCATTCCATTTGCCATCTGTATTGCTACCCCTTACATAAAAAGTATAAGTACCGGGATCAAGATTTGTATATGTGACTGTATGTTGTGGGGAAGGTTCTGTCCATTTCTTGTCAAATCCTTCCAGGCGATAAGAATATAATCTTCCTTTTTCACTACGAAAATCCATCGACGAAAAGGAAATGGAGAAAATGTTCTGGTCGTGTGAGAGTGTGATCTGTTTACTGTATGAAATATTTCCATCAATGACCGACGAATCTTTTTCCCATTGCAACACTTTATTGTTCACACTGAGTGAAATGAAATTCACCGGAACGGTATCCTGCTGCTGCAATACTTCTAATGGATTGAACCAGGTTGTTCCTTTAACACCCTCGAAGTATAAATCGCCGGTTAATAATTTTTTCCCGGTAAGCCCATTGAATTCATTTCCTGCGATACCATCTTCTTCTGTAAAATTCCTGAACCGGCCTTTTGGAAATGCTGCTGAGGGCAATGTAAAACAACTCAGTCCCATATTGGTACTGATCCATAAATGTCCGAGGTCATCAGGCATAATATCATAGGCTACATTATTGGCCAGCCCGTCTTTTTCTGTGAAACGCATCACTTTACCAGTAGCCATTTCAAAGCGGTTAAAACCCGAACCTCTTGTTCCCAGCCACAAATATTTTTGAGGCTCACGGGGATCAGGACATAGAGATATGAATTTATTGTCAGATAAACTGCTGTTATCTCCCGGATTATTTTTCCAATGACTCCATATCTTTTTTTCATCTGTTTGGGAAGGATCCAAAGAAAACAATCCTACATCTGTTGCCAGCCATAAAACATGTTTTGCATCTTCCCATTGACCCATTATAAAACGGCCATCTGTATTCACCTGCTTAACGGGTAAACGGTATGACTGTTCAACAGTGCTGTAGAGTTTATCCAGGCGGCTAAAATAAATATCAAGCATGTCTGCCCCTTCTCTATGAACTACCCATAATTTGTTCTCATGATCTTCAAAAACATGCAGAATATACTTAAAACCGAAATTGTGCCTGCTTAATTTTTTGGTTGAAGTATCATATTCCAGTAAAATGTTCAAGGGATTATCTTTTGAATCGACCCTCCAAAACCTGTTTTGGTGATCTACAAAATCAAATAAACTCTCATCTTTCTGCTGTTCAAAAACTTTTGTGGAAAATAATTTTTTCAAATGCCGGTTTGCGGTAAAAAATTCAAAAATGCCTTGTTCCTCTTTATTGGTGATGATCATTTTTTTTGTTCCAATTACATTGCGTCCAAAATATGGCGCTGTTTTAAATGATTGCAGTTTGGGGTTTAACAGGCAAACTCCAACGGCATCTGTTCTTATCCATAATACACCCGTTCTGTCTTTGAACATGGGCACTAAAAGACGGGCATTATTTTCAGGATGATATTTTTTAAGCGTTTTGCTGTTTATGTTAAACTCGTACAAGATTTTGCCAATGCGTTTTTCATAACCACACCAATAAATATTGTTTTCTATCTGCACATGTGCGTAAACAAAAGGCTCGCCATAAGATGCCATAAGCCCGGTTTGTTTTGTTTCAAAGTTGTGTAAATAGGCATGTCCCTGGTTAAGGATGAACATGCTGTTAATGGAATCTAACAACAGGAATCTTGTAGCTATATCAAATGAGTCTAAACCCAAGTCCCTTTCTGTAAATGTTTTTTTTGTCCAGTTTATATCATTTTTTTCAGGCCTGAATATTTCCAGTTTGCCATAGGCATTATTGAAAAAAGAGCGGGGCCCCGCAACCAATGTAATATCATTTACACCAGTTAAGGGAATGGATTGTAATACATGCACCTGCTTTTTTAACGCCTGGCTATCATAGTTAGCGGCCCTGGCCGGGTTGGTTTGTGCCACGATCATTCCTGCAGCTGTTTTTATGTAAAGCAGATCCTGCCGGCAGGTTATTTTAGTAATACTATAAGTATTGTTTTTATTAAATACGGATGTTATTGGCACAGGATAAAACCGTTCTGTTTTTTTATCCATGATGTACAGGCCTTTGCTCATGGTTCCGATCCAGAAGTTTCCCTTTTCATCTTCCGCAATACAATTGATACTGTTCTCAGGAAGGGAATAAAGGTTTTCGGGGTCATGCTTGTAAACTGTGAAATTATATCCATCATATCGGTTAAGCCCATCCATCGTAGCAAGCCATATAAAACCTTCCTTGTCCTGTAAGCCATCATATACAAAACCTTGTGAGAGCCCATTATCAACGGTTAGCTGGCGCATGCGGATGGTTTCTGTTGGGATGCTTTCCTGAGAAAAAGCAGGGATGCATCTGAACGAGCATAATAAAAGCAATAAGGAAATGTATAACCGGGTTAGATGCATAAGGTTTTTTAAATATACTAACTCATTATTAAACATCATCATTGATATCAATGATTTACCGGCATATATACAATAAAAATCATTGATATCAACGATTGATAACATGCTATAATAAAAACATCTTTGCGTTCTCCAATCCAGTGATCTGCCAAATCAGCCTGCAAACACACCTGTTACACCCGAAATAAAATTAAACTGCCCGTTCAATTGAATATTCGCTTAATATTTTAATAAAAACACGATGAGAAAACTCTTTTGCGCAATACTCATGATGGCATTGCTACAGGTTTTTAATATCCAGGTATCGGATGCTCAAACTGTTGTGACATATTCCACAGCAGGGAATTTTACCTGGACCCCCCCTCTAGGAACAGCTAGTTTCCGCGTAGAAGTATGGGGTGGCGGCGCTGCGGGAAATGCCAGTTTTGGAGGTGGTGGAGGAAGTTATGCCAGGAGTTCATTGTTAACTGTTACCCAGTCTTCTTATAATTTATCTGTAGGGGCTGGAGGAACTACATCCGGGGCGAACGGAACTTTCAGCTGGTTCGGTTGTTCTTCCGGTTGCTTTTATGGGCTTGTTGCAGGAGGTGGATTAGCGAATGGAGGTAATCCATCTGCTATCTCAAGCCCACCATTGGAAGCTTATTTACTCGGTGGAAAAGGTGGCGCTATATGCAATACTAATGGAAACTGGGCTGGAGGAAGCGGTGGAAGCTCTGCATCCCCAACTTCAAATGGAATAAATGGCAACCCTGGAAATTGCGCAGGGGTAAATGGCCAGGGCGGTTTTCCCGTAACCATTAGTGGCGGGGGAACAGGCGAACGTGGTAGCAGCGGTTTGAGTGGTTCCGGAACTGATGGTGGAGCACCGGGTGGCGGCGGCGGCGCAGCCAATAATTGCTGTGGGGGTGTTGTAGGGAAAGGAGCTACCGGAAAAATAGTAATAACCTATTATTGTGGAACTACTGGCAGCATTGGCAATCCACATACAGTTCCTTATCCATGGGAGGGAAATAATGGTACAATAACAAGTACTGCAAATGCAACTGGTTTTGGCGTTGTATATGACTGGCAGCAAAGTACAGACAATACCAATTGGGTAACAGCAACGGGGTCAACAAACTCCGCTACTTATACAATTCCTGAAATTTCTACAAATACTTACTACAGGCGGCGTACAAATATTGCATGTGGTTCAGCCAATATATCTAATTCAGTGCTGATAAAAGTTTTTACGGCAGCCAATGTCCAGGCTAACTTTCCTTCAAAAAACGGTAAGATCAAAGGATATGTAAGGAGTATTTCCGGTGCAGGTGTTGCAGGTATCACCGTGCAGGCAAAGAAGAATATTTCGCTGTTGGGAAGTCCGGAATCATATACTTACTCGGTTGTTACCGATAACCAGGGGAAGTACCAGTTTGACAATATTTTTTATGGTGATAAAGACTATCCAGGTCCGTCAGGCGATCCTGTAACAGTGAACTTTACCATTACCCCTGTAAAATTAAATCATATATTCACTCCTGCATTGTATTCACCGCAAGCACTTTCTTTTAGCAGCTATGATGTTACTGATGGACCCGTTTTTACAGATATAACCGTATATAGTATTAGCGGCACAGTTTTCCAAAAATGCAGCGGTTGCCTTAACAGCAGTGATGTACCTGTTAATACTATACAGTCGGGAGTAGATAATGCGAGTATAACAGGCGGAGACGTACCTGTACTAACTGATGCATCGGGAAATTATGCAGCTACTGCTGTAAATCCGGGCATAAAAACATTCACGCCTAACTATAAAAACAAGCACATTTTTATACCAGTCTCGTCAACTCAGGATGTGCAGGATAATATAACAGGATTAAATTTTGAAGATAGCTCAACCTATACCATTTCGGGAAAACTGGCAGCGAGCGCTAACGGGATTTATGGGAATGATTATATTGGACAGGCAGTACTGGAATTTACAGACAGTGTTGCAGGTACCAGCAATTACACTTTTAGGAAAAGGGTTACTACTGATGCAGGAACAGGGGAATATAGTATTACCCTGCCCGCCAGAAAATATAGAGTTAGGGTAGTTCAATTTGCTCCTTCAGATGAGGAAACAGATTCAGCTTACGTTGACCCGCAGGATCTGGGAAATTTCTTTAATAATCTTGCTCCAAAAGATTCTGTATTTGCGAATATTGATACTTCCAGCAAAGTACTTAACCTGATCTATCATCGTAAACCTACCCTGTATTTAGTGGATCTAACAGATACCTGCGGTAGTTACGGAGTTCCTTTCAGACAGAATGTTCTGAAAACATTCAGGGTTGAAGTTTATGAAGGGCCTTTTTCCAAAAACTACAAAGTACCGACAAACGATACTTCTACAAACCCCATTTATTTACATATAAATGACAGCCTGCGTATATACACAGACGTAACTGATTTTAGCGGAACTGCTCCGCCCACAAATCTTACATACAGGATTAACCAGGGTATGGTAACGGTATCTCTTACACCCGGTGTGCCCAATATTGCCTCACCGTTCGGAAAGATCTTTGAAATTCATTTTATAGATAAGTATGGCAGAACAGCTGATTCAACAAAAAAATGCATTGTTACGGGTATCCAGTCACCTCCGCAGACCTTTACCACTACTGCGCCTGAAATACCTACGGTAATTTTACATCGTCCCCCCGGCGACCTCAGTTACAGTTATTGGGAAAGCACACAAACGATAGAAACAGCAACCAGGTTAAGCGTATCGAAAGCTGCCGAAACATCGGTATTCCGGGAGGTAAAAATTGGAGCAAAATTCAGTACCGGTATTGGTGTGCAGGTTGAAACAGAAGTAGTAGGCTCTATTAATGGAAGCCTGAGCACCACGGCAACCAACAAAACCGATGATGAGATCACTTATACGAATTCTACTACTACCCAGTATCAAACCAGGGATGGAGGTATCCTGGGTTTAGAAGGAGACGTATATATCGGGGGAGCAATCAACTACAAATATGGTGTGAGTAATGTGGTTGAATTTGCAAACGGCTGCGTGGTAGAACTCAATGAAAGACTTATTGTTGCGCCGGATGGATATGATACCAAATTTACGTATTCAGAAAGCCATATTAAAAATACCATAATACCTGCACTTCAATATTTTGTAGAGCATTTATCAAATCCTGATTCGATCAGGTATTATAACAACCAGAAGAAGGTTTGGGAGCAGGTGATAGAAAATAATAATAATCAAAAAAGAAATGCATCCTTTGTTCAAAACCGTTCTTTTGATGGTGGTGCCGGGCCAATAGATGAGAGTATTGCCAACAGTAAAACAACATCACAGGTAATAGCGTTTGACCTGGAAATTTCGCCTGCTGTTGCTGCAGAGATCGGGGCAGAAATAAATGGAAGCGGGATAAAACAGGGAGTTACAGTTGCATTTAAAATGGAAAATGGCAAAAGTAACAGCAATTCAAACACGAGCCTTACAACTACAGGGTATCATTTAGGAGATGACGACCTGGGGGATTATTATTCGGTAGACATAAAAAAAGATCCTGTATACGGCACGCCTGTTTTTACCCTTGTTGCGGGTACAGGTAGTTGTCCGCCAGAGCCAACAGCACAAAGCCGGGATAACTGCCAGATCATTATCTATAACCCGGTTAAAAATAACATCCCCCTAACTTTCCCTCCTAATATACCGGGAGAGTTCTATACTTTAAACGTCGTAAATAAAAGCGAAAGCAGGGAGACAAGAGATTACCAGCTTAAACTCAATAACGCCACATCTAATGGCCTGACAATTGAAAAGGATGGCCAGGTATTCGGTGGTATCACAGGCATCATACCGATCAATAGTCTTGGTTACCTGGAATCAAGGGAAGTACTTATATCTGTTAGAAAAACCAATCCGAATGATAATATTTTATCTTACCCCAATATTGAATTTATCCTTGAGGATGTATGTGGCGGTGCTGTTAAGGCAACCAATACGATCACAGCCAATTTCGTAAACCCTTGCGGAAGCATTAACCTGGAAGGTCCGACAGAAGGATGGGTTGTTAGTGCTGCCGACAATAATATCTTACCGGTTACTTTTGATAATTATACTTACGGCAGCCTGGCAAATGTTACGCTACAGTATGCCAAGCCGGGCGGTGCATGGACAAACGGCTTTACACTCAGTAATTTCCAGGTAGACGCAGATGGAAGTACTACTTATCCCTGGAATATTTCTTCTTTAACGGATTCGATCTACAAGTTGAGGCTTAAACTGGTTTGTACAAGCGGAAGTATTATCTACACCCCTTATATTAATGGTTTAATTGACAGGAAAGCTCCGCTCTTATTTGGTAAACCACATCCAACCGATGATCATTTTGTTACAGGCGATGAAATTTCTTATTCTTATTCAGAGAACATTAAAACTGCCAATCTTGGTAATAATATAGAGATGTACCGTGTCTCCAATAACAGCATTATTCCTTTTTCGGTGAGTGGTTATGAAAATAAGATCGTTATCGTACCACTTGCAAACATATCAGCTTTTAATGGCGATAGTATAATGGTAATCGCAAAAAGTATTGAAGATATTTACGGTAATATTAAAACACAGCCGGATACTATTAAGTTTGGAATTGGAACAGCATCGGTTGTAATGAATGCCCCACCGGTGAAAGTATATGTAACCACTCCTGCCATGCCGGAAAATGGTATGGATACCATGCGGGTGCATTTTAAACTGCCTTCCATAACACAACATCCTGTAAAAGTTTATTACAACATTTCAGGAGCAGCAGGATATGAATCTGATTACATTGTAAAATCAGATACCATCTATAAAAGAGTAAGGAATCATACAACCAACCTGTATACGCTACAGCCGGCATATAGTATGTTCAACGGGTCGCAGGGTTATATATATATTGATAGCCTTAAATCAGAAGCAATACTAAAGATCAAACCCATTGGAGATAATGATGTAGAGCAACATGAGCATGTAACCATTACATTGAGTTCTGCTGCTGATTATATTCTTACAGATTCTTTAGAAGTATCTGCAACGATTATGAATGATGATATTCCGGCGCCCATCATTATTGCAGACAACAGTACAGACCTTTGTCCCGGAAGTTCAGTAACGTTAACGGCTATCCCAGCTCAACCAAGATTTGCTTCTTCTGTTACGGCATTTAGTACCGAGTATAGCACCCCGCCTAATGGATTTTCTACAGATGCAATCCTGGGCCCGCCAACCTGGTACCCGGCTTATGGTGATGTTGGCTTTAACTGGGCCAGTTTAAATCCTGACGATCCCAGGGAATTCCTTCAACTGGCTTATAACGATCCCGCACCGATCAACTTCATAGATATCTATGAAACTTATAAGCCGGGCTCTGTTGATACAGTGTATGTAAAAAATCCAAATACAGGATTGTTTGAAACAGTGTATACTGCCACTGCATCAGTTCAGCCGGATATATCCAGGATACTGCATATCAGTTTTCCAACAACATCCTTTCCTGTAACAGAAATAAGGATTGCCATGAATTCTGCTGCAGTACCCGATTGGAATGAAATTGATGCGGTTAGTATTGGCCTTGACGGAACCGCTGGCACATATAGTTATGCATGGTCTGATGGAACAATTGCTCCATCAATTACAGTAAGTACTGCCGGTAGTTATTCCTGTACAATAACAAATACCAATACCGGCTCTCAGGCAACCAGTGAAACAGTTACTGTAACAGAAGTTTCTGTACAAACACCTGTTATTACAGCAAGCGGTTCTTTGAATATTTGTACAGGAAGTTCTGTAACGCTCAGTGTTGATACAGTTGAATCTGTCAGGTATGCTGCTACAGTTACAGGAGTTAGTTCAGAATATTCAGCACCACCGAATAGTTTTGCCAGCATACAGGCACTCGGTGTACCTGATGTTTATCCTGCTTACGGCGATGTGGGTTATAACTGGGCAAGCCTAAATGGAGACGACCCGAGAGAATTTATTCAATTAGGTTATACAGATCCTGCGCCAATCAATTTCATAGATATTTATGAAACTTACAAACCCGGCTCCGTAGATACTGTATATGTAAAAAATCCAAATACCGGTTTGTTTGAAATGGTTTATTCCGCAACTGCATCTGTACAACCGGATGTCTCCAGGATACTGCACATTACTTTCCCAACAACTTCATTCCCTGTAAGTGAGATCCGCATTGCCATGAATTCTGCAGCAGTACCTGATTGGAATGAGATTGATGCGGTTTCAATTGGCTTACTGAATACATCTTACCTGTGGTCAACAGGTGAAACAACTTCTGGTATTGATGTAACCACCGCGGGTAACTATACGGTGACCCTCATAAACAGCCGGGGCTGTTCAGCTACAAGTTTACCTGTAACCGTAACAGTTCATCCCTGCGCTTCATTCACAACACTTAACCTGAATCTCTTCCTGGAAGGGTTTTATTCAGGCCCTCTTACGATGAGGTCAAACTTGTATGACCTTGGCATCAGTACCGATCCATCCGAAACTGATACGGTGATGGTAAACCTATGGTCGCCTGCAAACCTGCAGGATCCCGCCTTTAGTTTACCGGCAGTGCTGCATACTAACGGTACTGCATCCGTGCAATTCCCTGCAGAAGTGAGGGATCATGCTTATTATATAGCCGTTAAACACCGCAACCATATGGAAACCTGGAGCCACGACCCGGTAACTTTTATAGAGACCACCGGTTATGATTTCAGTACTGCGCTTACCCAGGCCTATGATGATGGCGTGAATCCTCCAATGGCATCCATGGCAGGCGGCGTGTATGCGTTTTATGGTGGTGATGTGAACCAGGATGGTACGGTGGATGCATCTGATATGGCTGAAGTAGATAATGACAATGCCATATTTGCGTTTGGATACAATAAAACAGATGCAAACGGTGATGGAGCCACAGATGCTTCGGATATTTCTATAGTTGATAATAACCAGGCTTTGTTCCTGTTTTATGCGAGGCCTTATTAGGAGATGGCAGATAGTTGTTAGCAATTAGCTCTTAGATTTTCATAGTATATCAGCATACAGTAATCAAAAATAAACTCCGGCCACAACCGGGGTTCATTTTTCAAATGTCTTAACTGAATAAAGGAAGAGTGACCTGCAAACAAAGGTTTGGATCACTGTGCCGGTATGTTATGCACTGGCATAATTGATGCGGTCCTTCTCGCAGGCGGTCTTAATAATATCATTTATTTTATATTAAAATATAATATGTATTTTCATGTTCCCTATACTAAGACTAACAGCCAACCCCACATTGAAGAATTTCCGGAATTTAAAAAAAAGATACCGTTTAGGTAATCTTGAAACTCAACTTAATGAATAAACTGTTGTCATTTATTCCATAGTTACCCAGATTTATTTAACAACATCACAGCCCGAAACCAGCCGGAAATAAAACTAAAAATTATTAAAAACAAAACTTCAGCAATGAAAAAACTCCTTCTCTCATTATTCATTATTAATTGTTCATTATTGATGAATAATTCCTTTGCACAGGCGCCCAATGCTATTCCTTACCAGGGTGTGGCAAGAGATGCTGCCGGGAATATCCTGGCATCACAGGCAATCAGCCTTCGGGTAAGTATTCATGATATTACCGCAAACGGTACAGTTGTTTTTAGTGAAATGCATAGTACCACTACAAAT
>WBZP01001064.1_pt1 | contig 35091 bp, 43 predicted proteins | sample 5204301 | NCBI WGS metagenome assembly WBZP01 (sample SAMN12412401, study PRJNA552823) | activated sludge metagenome | isolation source: activated sludge from nitrification reactor of wastewater treatment plant... | place: USA: Pennsylvania | collected 2017 | reverse complement strand
TATCCACAACGGCTCCTTTTAATTAAGAAGACAACAAACCCGTGCCACTGCAACGTATCCAACCCGTTTATCCACGGGCACCGTCCATCAGGACTCTTTTCTTTGGTTCACTGATTCGCTCACAGCACCCACACTTGCCTCCTTATGGCTCTCCCTCATGGGCGAGGTCCGTGATTGAAAATCCCGCTCGCCTTGATGGCCACCGATAAGTGTCCCGGTGATCAGCATTTGGATACCGATGAAGAGAAAGAAGAGTGCGCTCTTGTACTGGCCGCTTACGTCGGCCAGTGAAAACATATGCGCTGAGATGAGAAGGGAGAGCGCCGAGCACAGGAATAAGAAGGTTCGCATGGCGGATGACATCATTATGAATAATGATGTTCCAACCTGGATGCCTCTGTGCTTATTAAAACCCGTATGGATCATTCTCCGTTCCTAACCATTAGCGCCTGCCGGGAATCAGAAAGCAAGGCTCGACGCAACGTCTCCAAGGCCTCACAGGAAGAGCATTATGGAGTCAGGCTTTTTTCAACTTGACCAATGAAATGTCACCGTGTTGAAGATATGTATCCGCTCACGTTGATCACACCCCGTCAAGAAAAACCTTCAAAAACTCACCTAGATGCCACAAATCTTCTCGTGCTTGATCTTCTCTCGCTTATGCGGCCGTCACACCGCCATCCACTGACAGGATGCTTCCGGTTGTCCAGCGCGACTCCTCGGATGCAAAATAAACCGCAGCTTCGGCAACCTCCTCCGGCTGTCCGAGCCGACCCATTGGGTGAACACCTTCGAACCAGGCATTAATCTGTCGATCCTTCACCATGTTTGCGATAGGTGGGGTAAGAACGCCAGCTGGACAGATACAGTTACAACGGATGTTTTGCTTTGCGTAGTGCACAGCCACCGTCTTGGTGAGCATGATCACACCCGCCTTGGCCGCTTGATACGCATGAGCCTCAAAGCCAGGAATGGCCTTGAGCCCAACGACCGTGGAGATATTCAGAATCGAGCCACCACCCTGCTGAAGCATCCGAGGCATCGCCGCACGAATGAATCGAAACGTCCCCTTCATAAACACGTCAAAGGTCTCATCCCACATCTGATCAGTCGTCTCATGTAGTCGCGCCGTATGGAACAAATTGCCTGCATTGTTGACCAGAATATCGAGACGACCGAAGGCCCCGACGGTCGTTGCCACCGCTTCTTGCACGTCGTGTTCGTTAGTCACACTGCCTGGAAGGGCCAACGCTTGTCCGCCTGTCCGCTCAATGTCTTTGACCACGCGTTCCAATTCGCCCTGCCGTCGACCTGTGATTGCGACTTTCGCGCCTTCCCGAGCAAAAACCTTCGCAATCGCTTCGCCGATGCCGGTCCCTCCACCGGTTACCATCGCGATCCTGTGTTCAAGTCTCATATGTTTCACCCCTAAGCAGTTTGATTCATCACTATCACACACGGTACATATCGAATCGCGAAACACAAACTAGGACGATACATCGCGTGCACTATCTGCATTGTCCTCATCACTTCGGGATTGGAGTCTCAACGGAGTACCTCAAGCCTCCTCGAACCTCCACGGCATCCGTCGCTCCTTTCACGAATGGCTTGACGACAACTTGATCGATGGTCTCCATGCATATTCCATCCGCTGAAATCTTGGGAAGCAGGTTACTCAACATCAACAGACCTTAGACTTGAACAGCTTGAGAAGAAGGTTGTAAAAGAATCGCATCGATTTCCGATGCGTCAAGCACTTCTTTTTCCAAAAGCGCAACGGCCAGCGCCTTCAAGGTCACCATGTGTTCGGCCAGGATGTGCTTGGTCCGCTCGTAGTTTTCTGTGATGAGCCGTTTGATTTCCATATCGATCTCCAATGCCATCTGCTCACTGCAGTCACGATTCGTCGGAAACGAGCGTCCTAGAAATGTTGCGCCCTCTTTCTGCCCAAACGTGAGAGGCCCAAGCGTATCGCTCATGCCCCATTCGCATACCATTTGCCGTGCAAGGGCTGTGGCACGTTCCAAATCATTCCCAGCCCCGGTCGTCACCTGCTTGAATACCAGCTCTTCGGCTACTCTGCCCCCAAGAAGAATGGCGAGCGTGTTGTATAAAAACTCTTTGGTGTAATTGTGACGATCGGTCGTCGGCAACTGTAAGGTCACACCCAGCGCGCGACCTCTCGGAATAATCGATACTTTGTGAACGGGATCGGTACCCGGCAGGAGTTTCGCCACTAAGGTATGACCCGCCTCATGATACGCGGTGACCCGCTTCTCCTCGTCCGTCAGCATCATGCTCTTGCGCTCGGCGCCCATCATTATTTTGTCCTTCGCCATTTCGAAGTCGATGACCCCGACTTCCTGTTTGTTCTGACGCGCAGCCCAGAGCGCCGCCTCATTGACGAGGTTTTCCAAATCGGCGCCGGAGAACCCAGGGGTTCCTCGCGCGATGGTTTCCAGCTCCACGTTGGCTGCAATCGGAACTTTTTTCGCATGGACCTTCAGGATCTCCGTACGGCCCTTCAAATCGGGATGATTCACCACGACTTGCCTGTCGAATCGCCCTGGCCTGAGCAAAGCCGGGTCCAGGACATCGGGCCGATTGGTGGCCGCCACCAAAATCACACCCTCTGTCGTATCAAATCCATCCATCTCAACCAGCAACTGATTGAGGGTTTGCTCGCGTTCATCGTTGCCGCCTCCAATCCCCCCTCCTCGTGATCGTCCGACTGCGTCGATTTCATCGATGAAGATAATACAAGGGGCATGTTTCTTTGCGTCTTCGAACATACTGCGAACGCGGGAGGCTCCGACTCCCACAAACATTTCCACAAAGTCGGACCCGCTAATACTGAAAAATGGCACGCCCGCCTCCCCGGCCATCGCCTTGGCCAAGAGTGTTTTCCCGGTGCCAGGAGGCCCTACAACCAACACGCCCTTAGGAATACGTCCTCCAAGTTTTTGGAACTTCCTGGGGTCCTTCAGAAACTCAACCGTTTCCTGGACTTCTTCTTTGACTTCATCTATTCCCGCTACATCAGAAAACGTCACTTTCTTTCGGTCCTCTGAGAGCATCCGGGCCTTGCTCTTCACGAGGGAGAGGGCCGTGTTTCCAGGTTGCATCCGCCGCATCAAAAATACCCACATGCCGAGAAAGAAGGCTAACGGCCCCAAGGTCATCAGAACGCTCATATACCAGGGGTTTTCGCCTGATGGCACGACTTCGATCTGAACATTTTTCTCTCGTAGCATTTTGACGAGATCGGGATACTCAGCCGCATAGGTCCGAATCTGGGAGGCATTCTTCAGCTGGCCGCTGATTTGATGCCCTTTAATCGTCACCTTTACGACGTCGCCCCTCTCGAGTTGTGCCATGAAATCACTAAAAATGACTTGTTCCTCCCCTCCAGGAGGAGGCACATTCCAGAGGTTCAGCAGGAAAATCATGAACAATCCTACTACCGTCCAAAAGAGGAGTTTTTTGGTCTTGGTATTCACGGGGTAGCCTCTCACGATGAGTCCGTAGCGTTCGTAAACTTACCTATACTCGAGGAGGCGGTTCGGCGCTCCCTATTTCCGAACGCCGAACCCCTGCTCGCTCGCCCACTGACCGCTCACCGTTGAGCGGTTTGTCCCTCCTGCTTAGTACACGCTCTTGGCGCTGGCGCTCTGCACCTGGGCCGGGAACGGATCCAAGATGCTCTTCGGGGCGTTGTTCCAGATCACGTCCGCCAGATTCGACATCCGGCTCACAATCTGCGCCGCCACTCCACCGGCCGCGCCGAACAACCCGCACCAGCCCAACGTCACAAAGCCCCAGTGCAACGGCGCCGCAAACAGCTCATCCACAAACCAGAACGCATGGCCCCACTCATTGAGCCCCACGTTCGGTAGAATGAACATCGGCCCCACCACCGCCGCCACCAATGGGAACGACGTCGCTTGGCTATACAGCGGCAACCGCGTCTGTGCATACAGGTAGCTCGATACGCCGCACGTAATGTACAGCGGGAACGTCCCGTAGAACGCTACAATGTGGCTCGCCGTAAAGCTCGTGTCCCGGATGATCACTTGATGCCACGCCGCATCCTGCTCCAACGTGTAGCTCCCCGCGTAGTACACGCCCCAGATGTAGCACACCAACCAGCCCATCCAGTAAAAGTACCGCTTCAGCTCCAACTTCGGGTCCAGGTTCGTCAGGTTCCGATCCCGCGTCACCCAGATCCACCCGATCGAGACGGCAAAGAAGATGGCGTTGGCCAAAATATTAAACCGCCACAGCCCCATCCACACCGACTCAAACTCGGGGGTCATCGAATCCAGCCCATGCGAATACCCGAAGGTCCGCTGATACAGGACCCAAAATACCCCGATCGCCAACATTGCAAACCAGCCGATCTTCACCGGCTTCGAATCGTACCACTGCGAGACGTCATACCCTCGCTCACTTGATGCTGCCATGATGTTACCTCCTTGTTAGACCCACTTCTCCGCAGACCGGTCTAGGCACGACTGGAAACCCACCAGCTTCTGACTCGCGTTGATTTTGAGACCTCATAGCCGATCACGATGAGCAGCAGAAGCACGGTCAAAGGTCCAATCGCCGTTTTCGCCACATTTGCATAATCAATCTGCTGGACTCGTAACAGATACGACGAGGGGCTGAACCCTTCTGGCGTGATGATTACCCGATAGAGCCCCTTGGCTAATTTGGCTTCTCCTCGTAGGACTCCGTCCGGATGGATCATGGGTGGCCAGTCGGCAATAGTCTCCTCCTCCGTGGCCTCACTCATTCCCTTGATCACCCGCACTCCTATTGGGAGATTTCGCAGGATTGGATCGACGAGATCCACCACGAGAAAGGTGTCCCCTTCAGCCGGGATGTCGGTACAATACTGAGCCTTTGCGGCATGTTGCGGCTGATAGGCATTGAAATGAACGAGATTCCCCCCGACGCGTTGAACACAAACATCTTCTTCTAGAGTCACATTGCCATGCGCACCAGCCAGACCGGGTAACATCAGTGGGAAAACCACGAGTACGCTACACAGTTTTCGGAATTGTGTTACTCGTTTGAGTTTGATGGGAACAAGAGTGACGGTCGGCCGATATATGATCGCGGTGATAATGCCCAGGATAGCAATTGCAATGAAGATCGTCATCATCGATTTTCACCTCCTTTCACCCCTACTCGCAAAGCTTACTCTTTACAAAATGAAGGCCTCCTCAGATTCACATGAAGAATTCTTCATAATTATGGGATCTAGCTGAATCTACTTTAAGGTGGCAGCCCGCCTCACCTTTCGCTCTGGGTGTCTCATTAATCGGACGATCACGCTCTTGTAATAGCGGCGTCTGACCAGATCGAAATCTATTGCATAACTGCTTACACCAGAGCATTTGGTGCCCCCCTGTAATTCGTCAGTTAAGCCACAACAGTTCTCATAATGAGGAATGTCTGGATCTATTACTACCACGATGTCCATAGTTTGTCAACTTTATAATTGACAAACTATGGACATACAAGTTACTTTGGGAAGCATCCCAGTTGCTAACCATAGATATGGAGGCCTTCACCATGCCGATCTACTCAAAAGCTCTCTTCGCCCTCTCCGGCCTCGTCTTGCTCGGACTTGGATTCATTGCACTGCCTACCTCACAAACCTACGCACTGGAGAAACAACCCCTTGCGCCCTCACGCACCGGTGCCACGATGGCACCTCTATATGGATTTCTCCTCCCGGACATTGATGGCCAACCCGTCGATCTCAAGACATTCAAGGGCAAGGTGCTGCTCATTGTGAATACCGCGAGCATGTGCGGCAATACGCCGCAGTACGCCGGCCTTCAGGAAATGTATGAGCGATATCAGGAGCGGGGGTTCGAGGTCCTCGCATTTCCGGCGAATGATTTTGGGCAGCAGGAGCCTGGGACTAATCAAGAAATCAAAGGATTCTGCTACACACGATACAGCGTCAGTTTCCCCCTGTTCTCAAAAATCAGCGTGGTTGGGAAAGATAAGCATCCACTCTACCGCTACCTGACCGAGCAAAGCGCCTTCCCTGGCCGTGTGACGTGGAACTTTCAGAAATACTTGGTCGATCGCTCAGGCAACGTCATCGGGAAATATGACCCAGGAATGAATCCCTTGTCGCCCACCATTCTGGCCGATCTCGAAAAAGCCTTGGCGACAAGCTAACGTTCCGCACCCATAAGGGACAGCGCATGCGGATGAATCAGCGACATCTCTTAATTGGTTGGAGCCTCAGCTTCTTTCTCTGTCAGACACCAGTCGCGAGCTTAGCTGCGGATGAGTGGGTGCGAGTGGGGGGAACCCATAAATATGATCGCTACGTGAATATGACCAGTATCGGGGTGTGGGGACCAACGGTCACCCTTTGGACACTTCGGGACTTTCGTGTGCAGCGGGCTATTCCGGGCGGTCCCTACCGGTCATTGAAGATCAAACGCCAATACCATTGCGACCAAAGAAAAAGCCGACCGCTCCATGTTCGGTACTACCCGCAAGCCTTGGCACAAGGCCCGGTCCTCTACGCGGCGCCGGCCACGCGTGAGTGGTCACGGGTGGTTCCCGGCAGCGACGATGCTACAGAAATGCAGGTTGCCTGTCGTACGGTTCCGTCGACGCTGCCTTCAAATAACAGGGGGTAATATGCAACGACTATTGATGCTGATCGCACTCTCTTGTGGGATGATGACCGCCTGTACGGGAAGTGAGACCCCGTCCGCTTCCTCACCCAGTGCCGCAGCGGAATGGACGAAGATCGGAGAGACGGAAACCTACCTCTATTATGCGGATCACGGCAGTATTCGGAAAGCAGACGAGACCGTCATGATGTCGGATCTCTTCGACTATAAGACGACTCAGGCGGAAGCTGGCAACTCAGCACTCTCAAAAATCACCCTACGCGAATATGACTGTCAGAACCGCAAAAGCCAACCGGTGAAAACCACTTGGTATGCGGAGCATATGGGTTCAGGAGCTGCAGCGCGCACTACCGGAGCAACAGGCCAATTGACAACGTCGGCCACCGGCACGGCTACTGCCGCGCTCATGACAATCGCCTGCGGGCGTTGAAGAGTTACGCAAGACTTTGAATCAGAATCCACAGAGGCTCCGGCTGCTGATCAGATACACCAAGGAAACACCGACCGTTCAAGTCACGACAAGCCGAAATCAGCCAGTATGGCTTCCGCCGCTTTCCGTCCCGACAGCAGGGCGCCATCGAGTGTCCCACTTTCCCGGTAATCCCCACAAAGATACAGCCCTGCAACCAGGCGCGGTGAGGTGGTGCGGTTCCCGGTTGACAGTACGTCGAGTGGGGGCAGCGCACGTTGAATGCGATCCGTTCGTAGATGACGCCACTCGTTCACTTGCGAGCCGAACCAGGACTGAAGATGTTGTCGTACCGCTTGTGAAATATCACCGTGCATACCAGTTTGTTCAGTCGCGGTCACTGAGATCAAGGCTCGCCCAAGCGGCGCATATGATGGCGCCGCCTCACTGAGGACACAGACAGTCCGGGCCACCCCATCGTTTTCCCCATTCACCATCAACCAAGGTCCACGTTGTGGAGCAGCCGGCGCGTCAAAATAGAGCGTCACCGAGCCGCGAGCTAGGGCGTTTGATCCATTCTCTCCACGCAATCGGGCGGCAGTCGCGTCATCAGTCGCCAAGACCAACACATCGGTCCGGAGCGACTCCCCGGACTCCAATACCACGCTCGCAGCATGAATCTGTTGGACGGCGTGGTTCAGGCGAATCGTCCCAGGCGGCAACGTACCCGCGAGTTGTTGTGCGATAGCGCCCATACCGTCTCGTGGTACAGCAGTGACTCCTCGGCAGAACGCCCCCCAGACCAGTTCAAAAATCCAGCAAGGGGTTTTTAATTCTGTCTCCAAGAACACACCACTGAGAAACGGTCGGAAGAAATGCATCACCATGGCGTCAGAAAACTCATAGGCCTGCAGCACAGCACGAGTCGGCCCTGTGGGGTCCTTCATCACAGCACAGAGATGCTGCCGCAGGGTGTCCCGTCGCATACGCAGCATCCTGAACTTGTCGGCAAGCGTGCCGATGGGACTGAGCATCATCTGTGGAACGTCTTGCGGCCGGCGAAAGGGATCGCTCATCACATGAAAGCGTCCCGCGTGACGAATGAGCGCTCCGGCATGAAACGGCATGAGCGCCAACGCAGGATAGTTGAGCGTTTCCCGCGCTTCCGGATATCCGGCAAGGAAGACCTGAAATCCGCGATCGAGTTGAAATCCTTCGACACGATCCGTGCGGACACGCCCCCCAATGCCGTCGGACGCTTCAAGGACCGTGCACGCGAGACCAGCGTTCGTCAGGCGACGCGCGCAGGCCAATCCGGCAAGGCCGGCACCGACAATCAGCACATTGGGAGTTGCAGCCATGATGAGTTATTTCACCTTTTGAGCCGTTGCGGACATGAAGTCTCCTAGGCCGTCACCCTCGCCCTGCTTTACCACAGAAGTTCATATCATGCCCATCTCCTTAGCTGCTCTGATAGGGTCTTTGCGATCAGCTGCAAATCGAACGGCCACGCATAGCGCAGTTCAACAGCGGGATACAGCGGTCGCAAGTGGTCCAAGATCTCCGGTATCTCGACCTCCGAATGAGAGCCACCCGGCGTGAACATCGTCGTCAGGACGGTGATGGATGTCACGCCTTGTTTCACCAAATCCTCCACGGCTTCTTCCAATGTCGGCGCGCAGAATTCATTGTAGGCCATGGCAAACAACGCCCCATTCAGGTGTGGACGCAACATGGCCCCCACGGCTTCCAGGCCCGATTGGTAGGGATCGGTCTCTTTGGTTCGTGGCCAACGACGGATCTTCTGATCCAATTCAAGTTCTTCCTGGGACGGCTGCTGTTTGGCCGCACGCCGTTGAGCTTCCAATCGTTTCAATTTCGTTACCAGATCTTGCGGGCAGTCCTTTGGGATGCCACCATGACCTACGAGGACAACCCCCTTCATTGAATCATTCATGAGTTTCTTCTCCTATGGCTAGTACGCACGGCGTCTCGTGGCCGCGCAATTGTGGGAGGACTGACCGATTCTGTACCACACACGTCAACGCGTCTTTTGGAGAGGCACATCATCACAATAGGTCACGGCATCGGATTTCGCCCAGAGCCCGACACGCCCTTTGGCAAACGTGTGATCACAGAGTCTAAAGACGGCTTGCTCGTCAAACCATACACGAACATCGCACCCGCGCATCTGGACGCGGAGGCGCGTGCCACTGGCGGATGTCGATCACATGGTCAAAGTTTTGGATCATATGCCTCACACCGTTGACCACCTGATAAATCCTGATGTGCTGCCCTAAATGATACGGAAAGCCATGCTCCCTACCCAAAGCAGATGTGTGCATCACGCTCATCACTGATGACTTCCAGTGAACCATATTTCAATGCCGTCTTGGGCAACCAACACCGGTTCTCACAATTACCCTGGCCATTCTTACCAGGTTCCGATCTATCGAGGCTACGTCTTCACGCTTTGGGAGAGTCCATCATCGTTAAGTATTCCTGGAGATTTGTCTTTCCATAGCGACTCTCCGGATAGACGGTTCGGATAAACCTGGCTACGAGGGCCATCACCTTCTTGACTCCCGGAGTTTTTTCAGGATCGGTCGCGGGCAGCAACCGAACGGTGATAGCCTTGTCGTGTAACTTGAGCTGGACAAAGAAATTGCTCGACGTGCCTTGCTCGATCGCCACACACTCGAGCAAGGCATCCTTCCCGTTTCTGGACATGTAGAATTCCTGAATTTTGAGTATCTCGGCTCCCGTCCGCTGAAGCGTCGGTGTGAAGTTCTGATACAACGCCTGAAGTTCTCCGGTTTCTTCGATGACAACGTGCGGCATGTGCGTCCCTTTCTACACGTGATTCCGTAACATCAGTTCCTTGGGATGTGGGTTGAGATACACCTGGTCACGGATGTAACTCATGTCGAATACATGGACATAGTGCTTGATAAGCGTCAGCGGGACGATTAACGGAGTCAGCCCTTGATGATAATCATTGATCACGCCCATCAGCTCGGCCTTCTCACATGGGTTCATCAGCTTTTTGAAGTGGCCCACGATATGTTGCAAGACATTCACGTGTTTAGAGACTGTCGCTCTCACGGCCAACGTCTTCATGAAGAGATCCGCATATTTCACCCTCAGGTCCTTGGGTCGATACCGTTCGGCCTGAGCGACGAGCTGTCCCAGCGTCTTGTAATGTTGTGGACTATGGGACAACAGCAAGTACTTATGGATGGTGTGAAAGCGAATGAGCTCCTGCCTGTTGAGCCCACTCTGCAGGAGGTCCTGCAGCCGACGATAACAAAACACTCGCTCGATAAAGTTCTCTCGAAGTGACGGGTCACAGAGTCGGCCTTCTTCCTCGACAGGAATCAACGCAAATTCCGCCATAAAGGCTTTTGCAAAAATTCCGATGCCGCTGTGACTCGGCATTCCTTGTGCCGTGTACACACGCACCCGTTCAACCCCGCAACTGGGAGAGCCTCGCTTGAAGACAAAGCCGGAGAGATCCAATTCGCCGAGCGACTTGAGACGCTCGTCAATCATGGTCTCCATGGCTGAGGTGTGATCGTCCTTGCTCGTAATGGTCATGAGTCGCGGGTGCCGCGGATTCCCGACTAGCCGCATGGCTTCCCGAGGGATACCCAATCCTGCCTCGACCTCAGGACAAACCGGCACCCATTCGACGTAGCGGCCCAATACATCGGTCAAGAATCGGTCCTGCTTATGCCCTCCGTCAAAGCGGACTTCTTCACCAAGGAGGCAACGGCTGATACCGAGGCGAAGCAGGGAGGTTGTCATCTTGTTGTCTCCTGCCGTCCGAGGTTGAGATATTCCTGACGCGCAAGTTGATGATCCACCACCGGTGACGGATACTCTATCCCGATTCTGCAATGTGCCTGTTCTTGCTCCTCAGGAGTCATGAGATGTGGCTCATGAATCCTTTTCGACGAGACCGAAGCAAGTTCAGGGACATATCGACGAATGTAGCCCCCATCAGGATCAAACTTCCTACTCTGAAGCGCAGGATTAAAAATCCGATAGCCCGGCATGCTGTCTGTGCCGGTTGAGGCACACCACTGCCAATTCCCGTTATTGGCCGCCACATCAGCATCGAGCAGGTGGCGCATGAAGTACTGCTCACCACTCCGCCAGTCGATCCGAAGATCCTTGATGAGAAAGGACGCCACGATCATGCGGATGCGATTGTGCATCCATCCTGTCTGATTGAGCTGCCGCATACCGGCGTCGACAATCGGATACCCCGTCCGTCCACTGCACCACGCTTGGAACAAGACATCACGCTCCGCGCTATGGTCTCGCGGCGGAGGCACGGCTGTCCGACGGAATGGTCCCTCAACGACATGCGGAAATGCCGCTAAGACTTGCTGAAAGAATTCACGCCAGATCAATTCATCGATCCAGGTAAACACGTCTGTTCGAGAGACCGGACCTCTCTGGGAGAGACTGTGTAGCGCTGTCTGTACAGTCTCCCTCGGGGAGAGGGTTCCGAACCGCAAGTGAGGAGACAACTTTGCGCTCCCATCGATCGCAGGACGATTCCGACCATCGGCATACCGGTGAATGGGGCTCTCGATGAACCACTGCAATTGTTTGCGGGCATGACGCTCTCCCGGTGCAACCCACGGAACGAGATGCTCGTAGCCCAGCTCCTCGGCGGTTGGAAGGACCGATGGAGATAACCGGACGGCTTTCCTTGTCGTTATTGAGGGATGTGGGATGGCACGGACTGTCGGTTTGACCGCATGCCACTTGGCCCACCAGCGAGCACGATACGCGCTATAGCGCTGCATCGGCTCTCCAGTGGCGCTCCGCACTTCCTCTGCCTCAAACACCACGTGGTCTTTGAAGCTCTTGGCAACGATACCTTCCCGAGCCAATCGCTCCTGCATCCCTTGATCTCGTATGAGCGCACGCGGCTCATAATCTCGGTTCCAATACACGGCATCAGCTTCCCATTCGAGCGCCGCTCGTAACACTTCGTCGACTTGGACCCCACGCCGCCACTGCAACACCAGTCCGAGCTCCGCAAGCGATGATTGAAGCTCCTCCAAACACCCCAGCATGAAGTTCACGCAGGCCGCCCCGAACTCATGCGATTGCAGTAACGGCTCATCGAACACGAACAGTGGAATGACCTCGTCACATTCTTCACAGGCGGCGATGAATGCCGATTGGTCGGCAAGGCGAAGATCTCTTCTGAACCAGACGATTCCACGCATGTGCTGTCCTACTTCCCTATGTGGTTACCGTGCAGGGTTTCCGTGCGTTCCGACTGGTCCTTTCGGTAGCTTGTCGCCGGCCACACGCGTGATCGACAGCTCACGAAGACCGTTTTCCCCCTTTACGCCGACTTTCACAGCGGTTCCTGGCTCTCCTCGAATCATGCCAACCACCTCTTCATACCGTTTTCCTTTCACCGATGCCCCATCAACACTCACCACCTCATCCCCATGTCCAAGCCCCGCCTGCTGAGCTGGTCCCTCAGGATGAACCATGCCGACATACAGGATGGCCGGATCGCCGATTCGCTCTGCCCCTACCTGGAGAGAAATGCCGATGACACCGTGAGGAAGTTTTACATCGTCTTTGTACCCGTGATGAGCCTGGCTCATGTGTTGGTCGGCCATGGCTATACCGGAGACGATAAGGCTCATCACCAATCCTAACGCGATAAGAATGCTTGGGATTCGCATACGCGTACCTCCTATTTATTATGCTGCCGATCGCATGAGCACATCCCGCAATGCTTCTTCTAACGTTGGATATTTGAAGCAATACCCTCCCGCCACGGCTTTCGCCGGAATGACTCGTTGTCCGGTTGTCATCAATGTGCCTAACTCGCCAAGAAGTACATGTAACGCAAACATCGGAACAGGAAGCCAAGACGGTCGGTGAAGCACCTGTCCAAGAACTTCACAGAACGTCTTCATCATCACGGGCTCTGGAGCCACGGCATTGATCGGACCAGAAACCGTCGGTGTACTGAGCGCCCACTGGATCAGACCAACATGATCATAGCGGTGAATCCAGGAGACCCACTGATTCCCCGGCATGATGGGACCTCCGGCAAAGAATCGGAAGGGCAACAGCATCTTGGGCAAAGCCCCTCCGTCTTGCTCCAGCACCATTCCAGTGCGTAGCATGACGACCCGCGCCCCACACTCCGCAGCCCGCAACGCCTCCGACTCCCATGCAAGACAGAGATCGGCCAAGAAGCCTTCGCCCCGCGCCGCACCTTCATCCAGGCGGCGATCGTCGGTGGCACCGTAATATCCGATGCCGGATGCGCTGATGAAGGTTGTGGGTTTCGACGACCAGCGTGACAGCGCCCGAACCAGTAAACGGGTGGTCAGGATTCGGCTATCGGTAATGAGTTGCTTGCGCACATCCGTCCAGCGCGTGTCGGCAATGGATGCACCGGCTAGGTTGATGACCGCATCGACTCCTTCAAGGACCTGCTCCCAGGGGCCTGAGTCCCGTGCGTTCCATTCGACAGCTTGCACCGGCAGCTCACTCCGAGAATGGACCCGGCTTGCTTGTCTAGTCAAAACCGTAACCCTATGGCCTCCCTGGTTAAGCGCGACACACAGAGCTCGACCAATGAATCCTGTACCTCCAGCGATAACAATCTTCATGGGTTTATCCTTCAGTACTACTCTCCTTCAACATTGTCGATATTTCAGACATGTGCGCAACCGATCCGATCCGTAGCCCTCCTATCTCATTTGTGCGTAGCCGATTTATTGTGGCTCACCTGTCGTGCGAACTTCCTTTATCTCGGGCCTTCGAGGGCCTGAGGCGCCGGCTTCAGTCGATTCGCCAGTACCATCTGATCGATGAATTCTCCACAATTGGTGCAGCGTAATCCCTTGAACATAACCTCGCCTGCCTGGCCCTGCAAATCCACATAGTGCGCGACGACCATCAGCCCTCCGCACCGCGCACATATATCGTGCCTCGTCGGATCAGGGAGAGCCGATGCCTTGTTTGGTTTCCCGATGATCTCCATGGAAACCCCCGATAGGGATAACATGACACTCGGGCACTTCTTACTTCCGCGTGGACCTTCTATCTTTCTCCCGCCGAATCACTGCCGCGCTCAGGGCCTGGAAGAGCCCGGCCACCAGTGCACAGGTCAAGAATCCCATTGCAATCAAAATGACAATGCTCAGATCCATGATGCACTCCTTTCACCTGTCGATAACGGAAACTGCCCTTTACAGAGCTTCCAGCTCGCCAAGGAGACAGGCCCCTCGATCACGAGGGGACCTGCCTGCCTCAGCGGGTGACGCCGTGCGGAGTTCAGCGTCACCTCAGCAGAATATAGAACCGGCCTCTGACAGTCTGTCACCGTTAATCTAATCCCTCCTCCTAGCATCGCGGTCTCCTGACTATTCACGGGGTGTGGGCTCGAGACTACGGGCACAGCGGAATCCTGTGCCGTGAGTCTGCAATGCGAATCCGCCACGCCCGCGTGCTGTTGCGGTGATATCGGAGGCCGGACTATGCCAGGATCCTCCGCGAATCGAGCGAACCACCCCTTTTTTGTCGGGACCTTGTGGATTCCGATCGGGCGCATGGCGATAGTACTCCGCGTCATACCAATCGGAGACCCACTCCCTGACATTTCCAGCCATATCCTTCACTCCGTACGGTGAATTTCCATCAGGCAGCGATCCTACTTTGTGTAACGTATGCTCGTCCTCCCACTCTCGATCAAAGTTCGCCCGCTTCGTATTCGGCAGGTCATTCCCCCAGGGGTAGAGTCGGCCGTCAGTCCCGCGCGCAGCCTTCTCCCATTCCGCCTCCGTCGGCAATCGTTTCTTCGCCCAAGCACAATAGGCTTTGGCGTCGTACCAGGTCATCTGAACCACCGGGAGTTGCTCAATCCCCTTCATGGATTGGATGGGTCCGGTGCCATAAGGATTCGGCGGTGTGCGATGGCCAGTGGCTTTCACAAAGGCCATATAGCGTTCATTCGTTACTTCGACTTGATCAATGGCAAACTCGTCCAGGTGGACAGATCGCTGGGGTCGCTCATCATCCCTCCCTTTTCCTTCCGGATTACCCATCAGAAATTCTCCGGCCGGAATCGTGACCATCGACACGGGATCGAGGTCTTTCGAGGCGGCGAGCGCGTCCAGAGAGAACGCTGGTGAGAGAGCCACAACGAGGACCACGGCCACACTCATATGTGATCGTTGAGGTCGACAGCACCACGACTCGGTCTTCATTGCTTTGACTCCTTGCTTCCCTCAATCGCGTGACTCGTATGGATGCGTACTTGCTTGATGAGCCGCTCTACCTGGCCGGCGTCGCCCTGGTCAGCCGCCTCGTGGGCCTGGGTGATGAGCGCCCGCGCTTGGTGCAAATGCTCTTCGATCTCGGCCTGCAGTTTGGGCGACGCCACCGTCCCTCCCAGGGCAGCCTGGTGATACATCTCCCACGCATGATCCACCTCATGTTCAGATTCGTGGACCGCTCTCACATGCTCCTGGTGTGGGTAATCAGTTGAATCTATAGGGCCGGCTAAAGAAGATGTGGATACCAGAAATATGATGGAGAGGGTCGCTGGAATGAAGAGTGCACAGTACTTCATGGTTGACTCTCCGTCCGGTCTCAATAATTGTTGAGCGCCACTAGAGCTTCCTTGAACCAAACAATGGCATGCCTATTTCTTCTTCATGCTCCTCTGTATGAGCTCCCGTGTCGCTTGATATTCCTGATTTCCGGGATCTGCGGTCAACGCTTTTTCAATGGCAGTCAGTGCCTCTCCATGCCTTTCAGCACCCATGGCCACGAGCGCCTGCATGAATGCCTCTCGGCCTTCTTGCATCGCCTCGTCAGATACTGCGTGTACGGACCTTGCGCAGCGAAATCCGAGACCGACTCCGTAGGAATTATTGTCCGGCTGATTCCAAAAGCGATGGCTCGTATGGAGCGAGGTTTCGGGGGCCAGCCACGACCCGCCACGCAGGACCTTCACGGGCCCTTGGTTGGCGAAGTTGTAACCTTTCTCAGCCCCGCGGGGATTGAGAGCCGGACTGTCCTTGTAGTAGGTCAGGTCATACCAATCCTCGACCCACTCGAAGACGTTGCCGGCCATGTTGTACACCCCAAAGCCGCTCACCCCTTCCGGATACGAATCAACCGGCATCGTACGGCCCACATTCTGACCATAGTTGGCTTTCTTCGGGTCCAGCTTGTGGCCCCAGGGATAGTGATTGTCCCCGTCGGGGCCTTTGGCCGCATGTTCCCACTCGGCCTCCGTGGGCAGGCGCTTGCCGTCCCACTTGCAGAAGGCATTGGCGTCGGTCCAGCTGACGCCGACGACCGGCTGGATAGGCTTACTGAGACGGGGATCGTCCCAATAGGCGGGGGCGGGATGACTGGTGGCCTTCATAAACTCTTTGTACCGGGCATTGGAGGCTTCATACTTGTCGATGAGATAGGCATCGAGCACGACCTGATGCTTGGCTTCGTCCGCATGTTCGCTGCTCCCCATGGTGAACTCGCCCTTCGGGATGAGCACCATGTCCTTGTTGTTGGTCGGCAGGTCGGCAGCTGCGGCCAAGGTGATCGTCCCAGCCGTAAGGACGACCCCAACGGCACATTGAATGAACGCTGGTCTCCGCATTTTTACCCTCCTTGGTTATCCCATTCCCCAGGTAATACGTTTCAGGCTGCGAGCCGAGGCTCCAGTTCAGAAACTGCTGTTGCCGTTGATGGAAGAGAGTTTGAAACGACCCCGATCCGTCGATTCCTCAATATGACCCCATCAATGACATCACCACACTGCACACAGCGTCTTGCACCTTCGTCGTGCTTACTGACGACGTTCCAGAGCTCAATAAACATTTCGCCCACCATGAGGCCGCCACATCTCGTGCAGGTGTATTGCGGCGTGACTCGGGAACTCTGGAATTCGGCGGTGCGGCTATTTCTACGCGCGCTCGTGATGATCATGACGTCCTCCATGCTCCATGTGTCTAATGTATGACTTATGTTATGTCTAATGTATAACCTAACATGTCCAATGTGTCAACTGTTAGCGGTTAAAATATTTGACAAACATTGGACAGTGATCTAGGCTATGATTCGATATGAATAAACATAGAATTCATAGAGTTGCGAAACTCACGGGACTTTCGAAGGACGTGATCAGGGTTTGGGAACGGAGGTATAGCCTCGTCAAACCTTCTCGAAGCGCCAATCGCTATCGGGAATACACCGATGAGGACATTTCTCTCTTCCGTTTCCTGAAAGAGGAGTTGGATCGCGGTCAAACAATCGGCGGACTTGCGATGGAGGGACGAGACTCGCTCCTTCAGCGAATGCACGTCAGTGCAATCCCAAAACAGCAGGAGCTTGTCCCTCACCGCTCGCTGCTCGATGAGCTGATCTCTCGCCTTGACCCACTTGATAAGGGTCGATTTGAGCAGCAACTGAACGCAGCGATCGCGGTGATCCCGTTCGAAGAGGCCGTACAGCGAATTCTCCTCCCCCTACAGCGGCGAGTGGGAGAACTGTGGCATGAAGGGCGGGTGAATATCGCGGTAGAACATTACGTGACGAAGGTCATCCAGCAGAAATTATTCTCTGTGATGAACCAACTGCCGGTTAATGAGTTTGGTCCCCGCGTAGTAGTGGCTTGTCCTGAAGGCGAGTATCATGAAATCGGCGCGCAGGCTGCGACCTACCTCGCTGCCGCTCGTGGCTGCCATGTGTACTACCTAGGCCCCAATCTCCCACTGGCGGATTTGGAGACGCTATGCGAACGCGTGCGTCCTGACCTCATTCTCTTGTCCGTAACTGAAACAAAACCAGAGGGAGGAGTACATCACTTGCTCCATGGCTTACGAACGCTCTCTCAGCGCTGGCCTGTCGCCGTGGGTGGTCAGGGGGCCTGTGCAATGGAGCACTTCTTGGAGAATACAAGCATCGAGCTGCTTGATGATCTCGGAGCACTTCACACCCGTCTCGCGAATCTTCTCTCAACCCACCAGCGCGCGTTTCATTAAGTCTTCGCCATTTCGGCTTGATGCAAGACCACAGGCGATGGTCTTCCCTAGGCTGTTCGCATCACTCAGACACAACGCCCCTAAGACCGACGAGGCACACAGTGGCAACGGCGTTCGGGAATGAGAGTGACCCGGATCTAACGGAGAAACTCAAGCGGCTGTGGAGAGGCCTCGACTGGCTCTTGCGGAGCTGGTTCATGATCCAGCCAGACATCACCGTCAGATTGATCGGTCGCCGTTGAGGTCAATGAAGCAAAATCAAAGAGGCGCGAATCCATCAGGAGTGACGGCGCAACATTAGAAATAGCCGCCGCGATGCTGTCGGAGCAACCGGGTGACTCCTGTTCCCATTGCCGGAGAAACGCCTTCACTTTTTTTCGTTTCAAATCTTCCTGTGACCCACAGAGATCGCAAGGAATGATGGGAAAGCCTCGCAGCTCCGCATATCGAGCCAGATCCGCTTCTTTGACGAAGGCCAATGGGCGAATGACGAGATGTCGACCGTCCTTCGAGCGCAGCTTTGGTGGAATGGCCTTCAGCTTGCCGGTATAGAAGAGATTCAAGAACAGGGTTTCAACGATGTCGTCCCGGTGATGGCCTAACGCAATCTTCGTGGCGCCGAGTTCCGTCGCGATACGATAGAGATGGCCCCGCCGGAGGCGGGAACAGAGTGAACACGTCGTCTCCCCTTCGGGAATAAGCCGCTTGACGATCGAATAGGTATCGCGTGCTTCGATATGGAAGGGGATTTCTCGGCTGGTGAGATACTGTGGAAGCACGTGTTCCGGAAAGCCGGGTTGACGTTGGTCCAAATTCACTGCGATCAGGTCGAACCGGATCGGCGCCCGTTGCTGGAGAACGATCAGGATATCCAGCAACCCATAACTGTCTTTTCCACCAGACAAGCACACCATCACCTTATCGCCTTCCTCAATGAGGCGATAGTCGGCAATGGCCTGTCCGACCAGTCGGCACAAGCGTGTTTGCATCTTCTCCGTCGCTTCGTCTAGTTTAGGGACAGCTTTTGAAACCAGTGGTATGCTCATCCGTCAATTGTACCGGTCCCGTTGCAGTGCTGTCGACTCCTCAACTCCTGGAGAGGTAAACAGATCATCTATGGCCCCATCGATTCTCTTCGTCTGTACCGGTAATGTCTTCCGAAGCGTGGCCGCCGAATATGCGTTGCGAGCTCAACTCGGTCAAACATCCGGCTATCACGTCAACTCAGCGGGCATCGAAGCCAAGGCCCAAAAGATTCATCCCGTGATTCTCAACCGGCTGCGCCTCAAAGGCACCGATGCATCCGCCCATGTCCCCCAAATACTGACAAAGGAATTGATTCAACGGAGTGATCTCGTGATCGCCATGGGTCTGGGCCATCGCGAATTTATTCAGGCCAAGTTTGGGGTGAATGCCCCGCTGTTTAATGAGATCGCTTTCGGCGAAGACTCGCCGATTCTCGACCTCCACGAAGCCCTGCCGAACTGGGAACGGGATATCGTCGAAGCGCGGGAATATGTGGAGTCGGTCATCGACCACATCTGGGACTCCACACCGGCTCTGATGGCTCGGCTCTCCCAATTCCCCTAACAGGAATATCCTCGCAAGCCGTCGCTCCGGTTCAAACTGGTACGTCTTCGGACAATTTCTTCCTCTTTTCACGCTTCCTCAGACCCTGACAAGACAATCATCGTCGGCCCAGCGGCTGATTACTATAGTTTTTCGTGCAGTCTACCGACAGGCCATAATGGAAGGCTTTTCGTATGGACCGCATGACATCCGACATACTCAAGACTCCGGTCACCGGCCATGATGAAGCTCCGTGGGCATCATGGGCCGACGAGGCGCTCTTGGATCTGCCGATGTGTGATTTACAGATCGGGCTGAAGGGCAGTTTTGTCGAGCAACCGATCGCAGAGCTGATCCAAGAACTGGGACAGCGTGGACTTCAATTCCGCCCTCACTTTTGGCTGTCGAATGAGTGGTTTACCCCCGATGGAGTGCCCGGCATTGCCGTTCCCTTTTACCTCGCTCATCCGCGATTGGCGAAACTTGAACAAACACAGATGTTGGAAGTGGAAGGCGGGACAACCGAGTGGTGTTTGCGGATTCTCCGCCATGAAGCCGGACACGCCATCGAGAACGCCTACAAGATCCGCCGCCGGAAAACCAGGCAGGATATGTTTGGAAAGTCCTCGCAACGGTATCCGCTCTATTACTCGCCACGGCCCTACAGCCGCAGTTTCGTCCGTCATCTCGATTTGTGGTACGCACAAAGCCATCCCGATGAGGATTTCGCTGAGACGTTTGCCGTCTGGTTGACGCCGGACTCGCTCTGGGAGGAACGCTATCGAGGATGGCCGGTCTTGAAAAAACTTCGATATGTGGACGGACTCATGAAGGAGCTCGCCGATACACCACCCTGTGTGACCACGCAAGAAGAAGTAGATGCGCTGCCCACCATCAAGAAGACACTGAGAGAGCATTACGAACGCAAACGGAGACATTATGGAGTCGATCGGCATCTCCAATATGACCCCGATCTCAAACGACTCTTCTCCACCTTACCGAATCATGCCCATAAGATGAGCGCCGCCACCTTTCTCAACCGCTTCCGCCGAGAGGTACGAAAAAAAGTTGCGAGCTGGACCGGCGAATATCAATACACCATAGACCAAGTGCTGGAGGACATGATTCGACGTTGTCGAGAACTCAACCTTCGAGTCCCCATGGCGGAAGAACAGGCCAAACTCGATTTTACGATTTTACTGACGGTCCATACCATGAACTTTCTCCGAAGTGGACGACATCGGGTGGCCTTGTGAAGCGACTGCGCGTACTCGTCCTGATGCATGAGGATCTCGTCCCACCCGAGCAGGTGAGTGGGCACGATCTCCAGTCGGCTTCCTGGCGAACGGAATATGATGTCGTCACGACGTTGAAGAAACTGGGCCATGATGTATATCCACTCGGCGTCAAGAGCGATCTCAGTGTGATCCAGGCTGCCATTGATCAGTGGAAACCGGATATCGCCTTCAATCTACTGGAGGAGTTTGATGGCATAGCGGTCTATGATCAGCACGTGGTGTCGTACCTGGAACTGTTGCACATGCCGTACACCGGTTGTAATCCCCGAGGCCTCATGCTGGCACGGGACAAGGTCCTGACTAAGAAAGTATTGGCCTTCCATCGGATCCCCTACCCGGACTTCATGGATGTCCCACAAGGACGGATCGCCAAACGACCAAAACAGCTGACCTTTCCACTGATCGTCAAATCAGTCAGCGAAGAAGCCTCGTTGGGGATTTCTCAAGCCTCCATCGTGGAAGACGACGACAAGCTGAGTGAGCGCGTTGCCTTCATCCATAACAGCGTAGGGAGTGGAGCCTTGGTGGAACGCTATATCGAAGGTCGTGAGCTGTACGTGGGCATCATCGGCAACGGACATCTCCAAGTGTTGCCTGTATGGGAATTGATCATGGACAAGCTACCAGAGGACGCCAAACGCATTGCAACCGAGCGGGTGAAATGGAGTCGGAAGTATCAGGAGAAGTATGGCATTACCTCACGAGAAGCCGCCCACCTGCCGGACGGCAAAGCTCAGGAAATTCAAGATTTGACCAAGCGAGTCTACCGTGCGCTTGGATTGAGCGGCTATGCTCGAATTGATATGAGAATGGACGCCGAGGGGCAACTCTATGTCCTGGAAGCCAATCCGAATCCTCAAATCGCGGAAGACGAAGACTTCGCGGATTCGGCCAAGGAGACCGGCTACGCCTACACTGAACTGCTGCAAGAACTCCTGAACGTCGGACTCCGCTGGCGGCCTGCTAAGGCAGCGTGATCTTCCTACCAAGTCTTGCTGTTGAAAACCATGCCCTAGTGAGATTCATACAGGACTGTAGCTACGGCCGGTTCATTTCCCTCACTTCCTTGAGCATTCCAGCTCTCTATGAAATAGTGACAGCAGGGTACAGATTGCTTCCCACTTGAGCCAACTCCCATCCCTTTTTCCCCTGGAGGCACACCGAATGATACCAGCGCTCATAACTTGCCGACCAGCCCTGTGGCTCCCTGCTCTGCTGGTCCTGGCAACCAGCTGCGCACAGACCGTCTCACCAGCACAGTCATCACAGGAATATCTGGGATTGGGGATTGTGTCTGGAACGTTGGGTGAACAAAAACGTCAAGGGCTATCGACTCGGGAGCTGTCGTCCACATCGGTGGTCGGCCAAGTCCAGTCCGTGGAAGGTGCGGCCTACCTGATTCGAGATACCCATGGAAGAGAACTGCGTATTCCGCATGACGAAAACACCAGAATCGACCGCCCAGCCCATGTGGGGGATCAGATTCAATCCTGGCTCGATCGTCATGGTCGCGCCGTTCTGATCCGGAATCTTGATGGAAATGGAAGATAGCAACCACTCGACCTCATGCTTATTGGCATCGTCTCCATGAAACCACGTCACGCACAATCCCACTATTCGGTATTATTCGCTGAACAGCGCCTTACCATCCTGTGACTCCAAAAAACGAGTTGTCTAACTTAGGTATTTACTCGAAGCCAGACGTATTCCACGGGGTAGCACAGAACTTCAGAACCGCGACTACAGACCCACAGCCCGGTGCGTCTCGTACGTCATCACGCCTAAAAATCCCGCGAGCAGCAGATAGTAGGCGGCATAGCTCCATCGCGTGGACGGTGAGACATCGTAATACCGTTCAGGCATCGCAGAACCATTCCGTCGGAACGTTGAGAGCAGGTGGGGGATCGACAGAAGCGCCAGGAGCAAGAGCATGGGACTGTGGTTCCAGAGAAAAAGGGCCACGATCAAGGGGGCTCCAATCCACCATGTTTTTGGCGAAATGATCGACGTAATGCGCCCGCCGTCCAGCGGAGCGAGCGGGATCAGATTGAAGAGATTCAGCATGAACCCCGCATAAGCCAGAGCCCGGAGAAGCGGACTCTGCAAGAAATCAGCGGCATAGTAGCACCCCATGGCAGCGATGGTTCCAACGACCGGTCCAGCCATGGCTACATAAGCTTCTGTTTCCACATCCATCGGTTGTTCTTTCAGCTGAATCCAGGCTCCGACGAATGGGATGAACGTGGGAGCCCCGACATCCAATCCACGTTGCCGTGCAGCCACAAAGTGCCCCATCTCGTGGCAAAAAATCAGGCCGACAAAACCCACGGCATACCACCACCCATAGATGAAGCTATAGGTAATGACCGACAAGAGCATCGTACCGGAGGTCAGCAACACCTTGCCGAACTTCGCTCCAGCCAGCAGGGCAAGCAGGGTCTTCATCTCGCCTCCATCAGGCCGATGGCCTTGGAGTAGAGCGTCCCTTCACGATCTTCCACACCCAACCCACCACAGCCACTCCCGCAAGAAGGATGACCTTTTTGAATGCAATGATGAGCAAGAGTAGCTTCGCAAACAATCCAGACTTAAAGGCGGCACCGGCCACGAGTGCCGCCAATCCAACCGCCGCCACCTTGTCGGTCGTACTGTCGAAATCTACGTACCGCTTGCCTTGCACAAAGTTCATATTCGATAGGAGGTTCGCCGCATGGGGCTTCAGCGTAGGCAGCTGAGCCAAATTGGCTACGAGATTCATACTCATGTATCCATGACGGCCAAGAGCGAGTGTATTGTAATTGACTGTCGTCCCTTGGCCACCTTCGGCCGAAATGGCCCACACGACTTTGTTGGTGGCTTTATCGTAATGCGGTTTCTCTTCCCAGCCACGAATATTGAGGGTTGGCATTCCCATCTCACGCCGTTTCGCATTGGCCTCTTCCGTTCCTTCTTTAATGGACGCAAGCATCTCTTCAGCGTCCCAGTTTGAGGCCTCATCGTCTTCTACATATCCCGCATCGATGAACCGAATCACCACAAACCACTCACTATCCCCCGATCCCCCTGTGACCAGCCCTAACTCGGCGCCTGACGGGAAATTTCCCATCTCTTTCAACAACCGTTGGGTGTCCGCTGGTCCCAAGAACCGATAGTCAGCTGACAACGTGAGCGTCGCTTGTTCTCCAAGCGACGCGTCGAGCGGCCCCTGTTGCCACACGTACGAACGTTCGGTGGACTGAGCCCAGACCGCCCCCCCTATCCCCAATACCGCAACCACCCCAAGCAAACAGATTCGCTGAATCATGGATGTCATAAATCCTCCCAGATGAGGAGTTGTAGCACGAGGCGATACAAAACCAATCCTAAAATTGTGCATGAGACAGGACTGGTACCTTGACACCATATCATCCACCAGCAAGGAATGGGCCGTGAGAAATCCCCCATTCCGCCTCACTGCATCGTAGATTGTGTAGTAATCAGATGAAGAAGAGTATCCTGCTCCCATTGAAATTGAGACCACCTTCAAGACATGGTCCTGAGCGGACCGAGGAGGTGGCGATGGCATCAGAATCAGTAGACCCGATTGAACGATGGACGGCGAAGCGCCGGGTGGCATTGGTCGTCAGCATCCTGAAGGGTGAGACCTCCGTGGCAGAAGCAGCCCGGACGCATGGGCTGACCGTGGCGGAGGTGGAAGACTGGCGGGAGAAGTTTCTGCTGGGGGCCGAGACGCCCTGCGGAGTCGTCCGAGGGATGAAGAAGCCGGGAAGGACGAGCAGATTAAGAAATTGAAACAGACGATTGGGGTTCTCGTGCGCGATACCGACATGTTGGGGGAGGCCTTGAAACCCTACCCTTTAGACCGGAAGACATCCGACGCGTGAGAGCCACGCTGTCGGGTGTCTCGGAACGGCGGAGTTGCCGCGTGTGTGCCATCGGATAGGCCAGGCTGCATCGCGCCCCAGCGGGACGTCGACGTCCTGTGGCCGTAGATCCGCCGTGGGTCGAGCCGCTTCGGCAATTGATTCAGCCACATCCCACGTTCGGTTATCGGCATCTGTGGGCCGTGCTACGTGGCCAGACACCCCATCGCGTAAATAAGAAGGCTGTGTATCGGGTGCTCCGGCAGAAGAAGTGGTTGGTGCATCAGCGGTCGTGTGCCCCGCGGCCGCGCGTGCAGGGCTGGATCAGCCGAGCCAGCCGCAGTAATGAACGGTGGGCGATGGACGTGACGCATATTCCTTGTGGACAGGATGGCTGGGCACATCTTGCGGCGGTGATCGACTGTCATGATCGGGAAGTGATCGGGTACGAGTTTGCGCTCCGCAGTCGAGCGAAGGAGGCGGAGCGGGCGGTCGAAGCCGCTTGTCTCCAGCGCTTCGGGACGCTCCGGCCTGCGAACGCGCCGGTCTTACGCAGCGATAACGGGCTGATTGTCCAGAGTCGCCGATTTCGCCAGGCCTGTCGCGACTATCGGCTCCAGCAGGAGTTCATCACGCCGTATACGCCCGAGCAGAATGGGATCATGGAGCGGTGCTTTCGAAGTTTGAAAGACGAGTGTGTCTGGCAACACACATTCCAGACGTTTGAAGAGGCGCGGCGGATCCTTCGGGACTGGCTCCACTGGTACAACGAGGGACGGCCCCACAGTGCCCTTGGCTATAAGAGTCCGCTCCAATACCGGGCGCAACAATCAACCCAGGTGGCTTGATTTCAGAGGAGCACTACAAGAGCTATATCAGTGTATCCAATTGGATTCCGGAACGATTCGAATTGATTCAGTAGACAGACATGCATGGCCAGTTCTATCGCTGGCCTTCTCGTTAAACAGGTGATCGCGATCGGCCTGTTGGTGGGAATCTAGCCTGACGTTGAAGACAAGGACAACCCTCGGACTTTCATCATCCTGACTTTTTCTGATGGAGAGAGTTCTCCCAGCAGAGATTCGGAAACAGCTAAAAGTCACGATCAGCGGAGTAGAGCGTCAGCCCATGCTCGATCGCCAGTGTCGCTAGGTGCGCTTCCGGAACGAAGTTCGAGCGTGTAAGTGTATCGGTCAGTAAGGATCCTAGAACCTCTCGGTGGCGTTCAGTAGGCTGGAAAATCCGCACGACCAAACAGGCCAACCACGTTTTAATCTGATGCCAGGCGTCAGGGATCGGAGCGACTGAACGCAGAATGAAGATAAAGACTCCCGACCCCTAACATTCTTGTGTATGCTCGTTGAGGGACGCGTGACGGCGACCGTCTTCTGCGCGTTCTTGCGGCGCTTGCTGCACGGGATGACTTGCAAGATCGTGCTGATCGTTGATGGCCATCCCGCGCATAAGGCAAAACGGGTCCAGCAGTTTGTCGCCCAACAAGCCGGGCAGGTGGAGTTGCACTTCTTGCCACCGTATTCACCAGACTTAAACCCTGACGAACTGGCATGGGCTCATGTCAAAACCAAACTGGGGCGAGGGGCCGCCCGCACGAAAGTGGAGTTGAAGACACGAGCGCGTGGGATTCTACGCAGTCTGCAACGTCGGCCTCATCTTGTCCGCCGGTTCTTTCACGCGCCCTCCTGCGTGTATGCTGCCGCATGAGGCTTTACTAACGTCAGGCTTAGTAATTACTCCCTCCTATCAGGCAGGAGCCGACTACTCCTGCTTTAGCATCCTGTACTTTAATTGGTTCAGGGCGTAATGGGTTCCTGCCTTGGCGTAAAATTGCGTCGCGATAGCGAGCTCGCCTAAGCTGATCATTGACTTCTCTCCCGAAGAACCAGCCAAGTTGTCGTGCATAGTAGCGGCCAAGCTCTCTATAGGCGCCAAGAAGAAATGGCGAGGAGTCGGCTGTCATTAGGAGGGTGCTGTGCTGTGGGGTATGAGGACAGCGATCGATCTCGTTGTATCCATCTTCGTGAAATGCGTCTATCATCATGAAGCTAAGCAGTTCACAGGTCACATATGCTTCGTATGGCCAAGCAAGTGGCGAAGTAGCCGCCGAGGTTGTCGCCTGCGGATATGGTTTTCCAGCTGGAAGTGCCGTGCAATATTTTCTGACTGCTTCAATGCAATCAGGGCTCTTTCTCGTGTTTTGGCACTCCTTGCCTACCTCAGAAAGTGCCTGACTCAACCCCATCTTGTTTTTTGGGCTAGGCAACGACGGCTTGATAAGATAAATGCGTTGAAAATGTTCCTGCCTGACGGGTAATGCCTCCATGCAATTTCTATTGCTGCGATCTGAGGTAAGACATCCTAACAATATTGGGTGCTCCCAATTGAAGGCATCATATCCGAAACTGGAGTCTTGGTTGCATACCTCGTCGAGGTCTGCAAGGCCTGGGAAATAGCTATATAATGGCCCGGTATCTCCCTGCTCATTCGCAAGCCCATACTTTAGCCGACACACATCTTCCATCCGCCCACTTCGATCAGACGAATGGTCAGATACGATGATATCTGGAAGTTTTCGTTGGATGAGTGCATAAGCGCCAAGATTTTCAGATTGCCCACCGTCCGACAGTCGAATATTCACATAATCACCGGCCGAATTACCTGCACGTCCATGGAAGAGATACAGTGGAAATGGGAGAAACTTGTGGAACGTTGCTTCCGCCCAATGAATATGGGGATTCGGCAGACTTCTTCCCCAATCCAAAGTGGAAAACTTTAGAATTGGGTTATAGTAGAGGGGCTTGACCTTCTGCTGTGAATCCAGAAAAGCTGCCGATGAAGTTACAGCCTGCCAGGGTAGTAAATTGCCCAGTGACTTTGAGGAGTATCTAAACAACCCAGAGCCAGATCCGTAGGGAGAAAACTCAAAGCTTGTCAGCCGAAATGATTTCTGGCCTGGGTTGAAACCCACAGCAATGATGTCCCTATTCTCACCGGCGGTCGTATTTATAATCCATAGGGGGATTGCTCCTTTCTCGTATTCTTCTCTTAGCAAGTCAAAGGTCAGCTGAGTTCTGATCCAGTCCTCACTACCCTCTGGACGAGTTTCTTTAGTGCAGGTGGTCTCCGCACAGTTTGTCGGTGTGGCTCCAAAGGTTCTGATGATACCTTTTTCGTACTTCCAACGGGAGAGGGAAAGAGGGACTTCCCAGTCAAATACAATGTTGGGAAGGGTATTAAGCGCTACAGACCCCACTGTTAATGTCGCGTGCAACAGATAGTCACGGATGTTGCGTTCTTGGTCTATGGTCGTCTCTTGGTATCGAAAAGAATGATTCCAAGGCAAATTCAAAGCAAAAACATCCTGATAGCCACGAAGGTGATTCTGGTATCGCACTTGATCTAGCTGAAACCCCTGTTCCTCGGAAGAGAAGTTGGTATATGGTTCTTTGGGGCAGGTTCCGGAAGAGCGGTTGAGGTTCTTAGAGGAGGGATTGTTCTCAGGCAGTGCGTCAGAGACAAAGTCATGGAATTTATATTTCCTGGGAATACAGTCAATAAAAAATTTCCGGGCGAACTCTTTGTGATCAAATGGTCTTAAGAGGTTGCGGTTGAATTCCGTAGGGTTTAGCAGTCTAGCAAAATACCAGAGTGCGGCATATCCACCCCCAGAGACGGTTGATACGACATCAACTCGATTCATTACTTCCGCTTCTGTTAATCCTTGGAGCACGCCGATCGAAAAGTCGGCGGCTTTTGTTCCGCCGCCAGCCAGGGCAAGTCCTATTTGAGGGGTAGCCCCTGTGCTATCTGTTCGGTTTGTGATTCCTTGCTGCAAATAAGCTGATTGCGTAATTGCGCCGGGTAGTGGCTGCGTTGCGCAGCCAGAGAAGAGAGTCGAGATGCCTAGCGAAAGAAGTCCAATGAGATGATTGATAATGAGTTTTCTCATAGCTATAAGTCTGCGTTGTATTTATCGAGTAGTTCGAGGTCAGATTTAGAGCCACAGATGCTATCGACTCCATCTGCCAATGTGCGAATCATCTCGTCTTTTGTGGTCGTATAGATGGACCGTTCGCTTCAGAAAGACGGGTTGATAGAAACCCTGCACCTTCGTTTTGAGGCTTCATCATTCTTCTGTCTGTGTGCGGCCAACTTCTCTTTTGCTGCTGAAGTCGAGGACGGGGTCAGACCTGAAAGGTTGCCATACGTTAAGGTTTCGGATTAATGCTGAAAAAGATAACGCCATTGTCAGTTGCAATGAGTGGGTTATACAGCTTCCATGTAGTTTCTTTTGTTGCAGTATCGTACTGTTTCTCTATGAAGACCTTTGTCGAGATGAGCGAATCGTCTGGATCAATTAGATTGATGGTGCCAACAATGAGCTTGATGATCGGATCGATGAACGGAATGCCTGGTGCCGCTGCGGGAAAGAGTTCCAACGCCCCGCCGAGGTTGTCTTGAAATACCTTGAGCTTATCGGCTCGATCAGAAGGCCATCCATCGTCATCAAAGACCCCCAGATCGATTTCAAGCCGATCAGAGGGGGAACCTTGATACAAATCGTAATTGAAGATTACGTCTTCTGATCGACTGATCGAGCCCAGAATATCTGACTTGATCTCGATGTTTTTCATGTTTGCGCCATCACGTAGGTAGGCGACGAAGTAGACTTCTCCCCCTGTCAACCGGTCGAGTTCTTTTGGTGTTGGGTACTTGGGGTTGTCTGGTCGCAAACCATCACCGGAGTAGAAGACGCAAATATTGACATTCACCGTGATAACAGGTGCTCTTACTGTTTGGCTGGCTTCGGGATAAGCAGTGCATTGTTGATGGTTATAATCGCTCTTTCGTGATAAGCCTCAAAACCAGATTTCGGAGGCGTGGGATCTTCAGCGTTTCCAAGACAAGGAGTTCCGAATAGTGCGATCAAGATTATCAGAAGCAGGTATTGGCGCATCACAATATCCTTTCCATCTAAAAATATTGGTGAATTCAAGGTTTCAGAAGAATTCTAAAGGGTCGGGAGTCTTTATTTGATACCTCCAATTCGCTATTCCCCATTAATTGACGAGTCTAATGCAGTTCGCTCTAAAGGAACTGCCCTATTACCCAACACTGCGCTCTCCTTGCGCGTAAGTAACAGCCACTGTCTCTTCGGCCCAATCAAGTTGAACTCCCAAACACTTATTTCCCCTCCAACGCGGGGCGGGACAGTAGCATTTCGTTTCATTGCAACCAACCCTACGTTCGCTTAAGTTCATAAGGCCCTACATAGGTAGATCTTTATAGCCCTACCATTTAAGGCCTCCTAGTCTCAGCTCATGCCCGCTCCACCTACAATCTCTTCTCACTGCTTCGCCTCAGCAAGGAACGAGCCGTGAGTAATCCCCCAGAATCCTGCGAATTTCAAATGAATGTGACTCTGCTTACGTAGAAGAACGTTCACGGGATGAATCTTTTTCGATTCAGTGAATCTGAAAAGATTCAGTGTTGGAGTATTTGGGCCGTCACAAGTCCAGCGCAGTACCGTGGACGGTGTGAAAGCAAACCGGGAGGAACCTTGATTCAACAACCTTGTTGCAAGTTATAGTGTCCGCCCTAACTCTTGAGTAAGTCGGCAGATCGCTGGCCAAGCAGAGCTGGGAGAGGTTGTCGCAAACGAACATCACGCTTCGCGACGACCGCAAAGAGACCCGTCTCATCCGATTCGAGACGCCGCATCGGCGTTCATGCTCTCGTCGAAGTCAGTCTTCCTTGCTGCACGCTCAACCGACGGACGCCCTGCTCAAGCTCGTCACGAGAGTATCGTCGGAACACCGGGGCGACGGAGAGAGGCAACGACGACCGGCATATTTTCAATCTCAGTCCATACCAGCATCACAACCTCTGGCTCGGCACTCAACCATTGGATCACCAGAAGGACCCCAAGGAAAACAGCGATAACGGCGGGCCAAATCATCGCGAGCGCTCCCAGTACGAACACGAACGTGATGGCTTCCACCGTCAGGTGGCCGAACCGGCTCTTGGCTGTGATCATCAGACCCTCCTTCCGCGTGCGCCTCATGTGCACGCTTACGTATGGCTGATTAGATGAGTTCGACCATATCGCATAATAAGGTCTCCTAAACAACTAGGAACTCTACTAGACAGTAATGAATCAGCTTAGAGCGGTCCTAGCAAAGACCATGCCGTGTTGAATCCGCAAGAAGTTCCCAAGTAATAGTGATGGTGGCCTTTTCGGTCATCTACGTGTGAGGCAGAAAAGAGCGAATCTTTTCGATTCAATGAATCTGATTCAGCGGGGATGCCGCCTACATCCCCAAGCTAGAATGAACCGCCCAGGCCGATTATTGGGCGTGGATACCAACCCGTCTGATTGCTTCGTTATGACCCACTCAAAACATTTCCGCTTCCCCGCAATCCGAATCCACAGTCTCCCTCTCCATACCCTACATGTTGTAGGATCGGTGGTCCTATGTACCATTACTTTTTAGGTACAGCTCCTAGCATATGACCCACGTGCCTCCTTCTGCCCCGTCTCCCTTGCAATCCTTACAGGGCGCGCACTGACCTCCTATTCACCAGTTGCAAACGGGCACAAGAGAGCGTATAGGACATAGTAGCGTTTCCTCGCACCATCCAAATTTCGCGAGCCTGTATTTCGTACCAGATCCCGTGCTGTGGCTGGATCGCTTTTTTCTGTTTCGGTGTCGGCATGAGGCCGTGTGAACAGGACAAGGGGATGCTCCAGGTATTGGGTGTTCATATTTTGAAACTGGATTTTTTCGGATTGCCGACTTTTATCATTTTGTGAGGTGGGTCATGATAAGGACAACGAAAATTCTCTCTTGTGCCTTTCTCGTCGCCCTTGCGGTGAATGGACATGTGTCGAGCCTGGCGGCCGCCACTCATTCCTTGGAGGACCGGCAGACGGCTGATGTTCGATCGGAGGGTGGGCAGCCCTCTCTTCTCGCCACGCTCGTGACCCTTGTGATGCCGGGAGACGCACCTCCTGGACAGCAAGACGGCCAGAAGACATCCTCTGCTCAACAAGTTGCCTCTTCTGATGACCCTGCCCTTGTGTCGGCCATTACTCCCATGACGTCCATTACCATCGATGTACCCCCCCAGAGTCAACCGGAGGAAGCGGAGGCAGCGGCGGCAAAAGAGAAGGAAAAGGCTGACGCGGACATCGAGCAGGAAAAAGCTCGCCTTGAACTGCTCCTGCAACAGCTGACGGCTAAGGAAAAGGAACTGTCTCTTCTACGAGAAAAGACCACCGCAGCAGCCACTCAGTTGAATGCGGAAAAAACCCGTGCGGAGGCCTTGGAAGCGCAACTCAATCAGAAAGAGCAGGAACTCTCGGGAATCTGCACGCAGCGAGACACCCACCAACAGATGTCTCAGGAGCTGAACCGGACCAAGAGCAGTCTGGAGTTGGCCAGGCAACAGGTCGCCGATATCGATCGCCAATTTTCGATCAGCAACGACCAGCTTGATGTTGCCATGCAGCGTATCGCAGACCTCGACCTGCAGTTGGTGGCCAAGGACCAAGAGTTGAAAACGGAACTTGCCAGCCGCGACTCGCAACTCGTCCAGGCCAAGCGCATCTTGGCAAGCGTGGGGAAGAGCTTGCCAAAACCGGCTAAGATAACGCCCTCTATGAAGAATGCCTTTCCACAACAGGCCGTTGCGCGCCTCTCACCTGGGCTCACCAAGGTTAATGAACAGTTGACGGCTGCCCTCAAGGAGGAACTGAAACGAGGCACCGTGGTGATGGAACAACGCGGTGACAAGCTTACGCTCGCATTGGCTTCAGGAGAACTCTTCGGCGTAGGACGAGTGACCATGACGACGGCAGGCGCCTCCTTGGTCAAGCGCATCGGTGTAGCCTTGCGTAAATTTCGTCCTGAGAGTATCGAAGTGGCCGGGCATACCGACAGTATCCCAGTCAAATATAATCCTAAGCGTCCGTTTAAGGATAACGCTGAGCTGTCCCAGTTTCGCGCTGAAAACGCCAGCCGCGCGTTGATCAAAGGTGGACTGGGTGCCGATCGCGTCAGGGCCATCGGCTATGCTGACTCCAAACCCGTTGCGACGAACGATACGGAGGAAGGCCGGACCAAGAACCGGCGCGTTGAGATCATCGTGACTCAATCAGGCCCGCCGATCGCCTCCTCAGACGAGCAGCCTTCCGGAACCCGAACTGCCGCTCCATTAGGGGCCGTGGTTCAAAAAGTCGCAACTCGCTGAATTCGCAACATGTCCCCTCCCGGCCATTTGATGAGCCGGGAGGGCTGAGTTACATTCCTCTCCATAGCTTCTCCGCGTTTCTTCGGCCAAATTCTCCCCATACTCGAACTCATGCGACGAATTTCTCCTCAGCATGGGGCTCATACTTCTCCGGACCTGATGTGACTCCGGTCACTGGAGACCGGTCATTCAACTCCATAACCGTGGGACGGATCAGTCTTCCCTCTTTCTGGCACCGCTTGAGGAGGAAATACCTGGTGCAGTATGCTATCCAAAGGCTATGACACCAGCAGAAGCCGCGACAGCACTATTCAAGACGATCCCTCCCCCCATTACGCCCTCACAGCTTGGGGAATATGGTATCGAGGTCGCTGAGTCCCAAGTCCCCCACATCGCCAGAGAAATCCTCTCCCTGAATCTCTACTGGGTCCTCGCGGCGATCGACGCCCATATCCTTTCCAAGTACAGAGCCCTCATCACCGAAGACCTGTTCGAGTCCATCCAGGCTCAGTGGTGGCCTTCTGGTCAGCTGGGGACAGGCACGTGGGTAGAGTATCAACCGGAATTGACTCAACGGCGTGAACGCTATGCCCATCTGGTGGATCAGGAAGGGATCAACCCCACGGGAATCTGTGCCGAGACAGCAGTCCTCATGGAAGACTTGGGCCTAATTGAATCGGGAGATCGCGAGAAGCTGCTCGTGTTATTGATCGACTATGCGCCTGCTGCGGAGTACGGCAGACTGCTGGACCAGAGTGGATAGCTACCTAAGAATTCGACGCAGTCTTCTCACGTTTGAAGTTTTGAGCGATTGAATCGGCTAGACACACGAGCACAGCGAAAACCCACTCCCCACGCTAGCCAGCGTCATAATATGTTGAGTGGAAAAGCACTACCAACCCGACCTGCCATCAACTGCGGTACTCTGAGCTCCAAACAACTCTCACTACTGCTCTGCGGGGCTGTTACAGATACCGATGCGACAAGACCTTACCGGTATCATCAAGCTCGTACAACAGCGGCACCCCAGTCGGAATATTCAGCTCCAAGACCGCTTCTTTCGAGAGTTGATCCAGCTGCATGACCAACGCACGTAGGCTGTTGCCATGCGCGGCAATGACGATCGTCTCGCCCTTTAAGAGATGCGGCTTGATCATCGTTTCATAATAGGGCAAGGCTCGTTCTGCCGTATCTTTCAAACTCTCCCCGCCCGGCGGCCTGACGTCATAACTCCGCCGCCAGATTTTTACCTGCGCATCGCCGTACTTTTGGGCCGTTTCTGCCTTATTCAGCCCCTGGAGCTCCCCGTACATCCGTTCATTCAAGGCTTTGTCCTTTTCGATGGGGATCTGTGTCTGGCCGATCGTCTCCAACACAATCCGCAGGGTCTCATTCGCCCGCATGAGGACCGAGGTAAAGGCGCGATGAAAGGTAAATCCCCGAAGCTTTTCACCGGCTTGCTTGGCCTCCTCCACTCCCTTTTGAGAGAGCGGCACGTCCACCCACCCCGTAAACCGATTTTCCAGATTCCATTGCGATTCCCCGTGACGCAGCAAGACTAATCGAGCCATCGTAATTCCTCTCTTACATCAAGGTGACCACTGGATACTCACGGTCCTGGAAGGTCAGGCTTGTGGCGATAGAACCGCGTGCTTTGCCGGCCGACCAGGTGGCTGGTCCGTATCAGGCGGCCCTTCCTGAACCATTTTGACCAATGTCGCCAGGAAAATGAGATAGAAGACGACACCGACCCAAATGACGTAGGGTTGCACGCCGCCGGATTCTTTCAGCGCGGTGTCTTGAGCCGCAGGGTCCATCCGACCGGTTTGCTTTATTTCCCCGATATGTTCCCGGCAATGCCAATAGTAGAGATAGTTGGCCGTCGCGCCCGCCATGACGCTCCAGATGATCCCGGCGGACACATCCCCCGTGAGATAGGTTGAGACCATCGGGCCGACG
>WBZP01001062.1_pt1 | contig 35104 bp, 30 predicted proteins | sample 5204301 | NCBI WGS metagenome assembly WBZP01 (sample SAMN12412401, study PRJNA552823) | activated sludge metagenome | isolation source: activated sludge from nitrification reactor of wastewater treatment plant... | place: USA: Pennsylvania | collected 2017 | reverse complement strand
AGAACAACGCCATCAAACAACTCCAAGCACTCGGCTACGACGTCACCCTCGAACCCCACACCACCGTCGCCTAACACCAGACACCACCCACTCAACCAACCCGTGGTCACCAATTTTCGAGTGAGCGCCCTCTGCGAAACCCACTCGCACGATGCCGCAGCCAACGCTGAATGGATTGCCCAGAAGGTGGGGGCGTGCGACCAATGGCACTTCTTTGGGGACCTTTGTTCGCGTGCACCCCACAGGAACTGTGGTTATCCTCACCTAAGGCGCACGGTGTGGGCGCGGAGAGGGGTCGACGACGATGAGCACCACCCCCTTGACCCTGCCCGAACTGGCCGTCGGCTCGTCCGCCGTCATCCACGCCATCGCCGACACCGCACCCGAACAGATCGGTCTTCGCCTGCGCCACCTCGGCTTTCGCGCCGGCAACGTGGTGCAGGCCGTCCGCGTGGCCCCGCTGGGCGATCCGCGCGTCTACCGGATCCTCGGCTACGAGATGTGCCTGCGCCGGCACGAGGCCCGGCACATCCAGATCGCCCCGACATGACCGCACCCGCCTGCCATTCGACCGGCCGGGTCGACGCTCCGGAGGGCCAGCGACGCATCGCGCTGGTCGGCAGCCCCAACTCCGGCAAGACCAGCGTCTTCAACCACCTGACCGGCATGCGGGCCCGCACCGGCAACTACCCGGGCGTCACCGTCACCCGCAGCATCGGCACCGGCAAGCACACCTGCCCGCACTGCGGCACCGTGAAGTTCACCGTCGAGGACCTGCCCGGCGCCTACAGCCTGCACCCGGTCAGCCCCGACGAGCAGGTCGTCTACGACCTGCTGAACGGCGACCTGCCCGGCGTCAGCCCCCCGGACGCGCTGGCCGTCGTCGTCGACGTCACGGTGCTGGAACGCTCGCTGTCCCTCGTCGCGCAGGTGCTCGCCGTGAGCCGGCCCACGATGGTGATCCTGACGATGACCGACGAACTGGCCGGCCGCGGCGGCCACATCGACGTCGAGGCGCTCTCGACGGCGCTGGGCGTTCCGGTGGTCGGCGTCGTCGCCAGCCGCGGCAAAGGTTTCGCACCGCTGCGCGAACGGCTGGCCGCACCCGACAGCTGGCCGCGGGTGCCGATCCCGCCGCCACGCGACGACGCCGAGTTCAACAGCTGGTCCGCCTCGATCCTGGCCGCCGCGAAATACCGCGCACCCGAAGCCGACGCCCGCAGCGCCCGCATCGACCGGGTGCTGCTGCACCCCATCGTCGGCTCCCTGTTCTTCCTGGCCGTGATGTTCAGCTTCTTCCAGGTGATCTTCACCGTGGCCGCGCCGCTGCAGGACCTCATCGAACAGTTCTTCGGCCTGCTCGCCGGCTGGGTGCACGAATACATCCCCAACCCGACCATCGCCGGGCTGCTCGGCGACGGCGTCATCGGCGGTGTCGGCGCGGTGCTGGTGTTCATCCCGCAGATCACCCTGATGTTCCTGCTGATCTCGTTGCTCGAACAGATCGGTTACATGGCCCGCGCGGCGTTCCTCGTCGACCGCATCATGGCCACCACCGGGCTGGAGGGCCGCGCGTTCGTCGCGATGCTGAGCTCGGTCGCGTGCGCGGTGCCCGGCATCATGGCCACCCGTACGCTGCCGTCGTCGCGGGACCGGATCGCCACCACCATGGCCGCGCCGCTGATGACGTGCTCGGCGCGGCTGCCGGTCTACATCCTGCTGATCGCCCTGCTGGTCGACCCGGCCAAGCGGTGGGGCCCGGTGGGCGCCCAGGGCCTGGTGATGTTCGGGCTGTACCTGCTCGGCGGCGTCGCCTCGATGACGACGGCCTGGCTGTTCAAGAAGCGCATCCTCGGCGGCGACATGTTGCCGTTCTACATGGAGCTGCCGCCGTACCGGTTCCCGTCGGGCAAGTCGGTGCTGCTGAGCATGTGGGACTCGGCAAAGGCGTTCCTGCGCAAGGCCGGAACGATCATCCTGGGCACCTCGGTCGTGTTGTGGTTCCTGCTGAACCTGCCGCCGCGCACCGGCGAGATCGCGAACATGGACGCCGCCACGGGAGCCGCCCACGTGCTGGACCATTCGTTCGCCGCGGCGATCGGCAGATTCATCCAGCCGATCTTCGGCCCCCTCGGATTCGACTGGCGCATCTGCGTCGGCCTGATCGGCGCGATGGCCGCCCGCGAGGTGTTCGTCGCCACCATGGGCCAGATCTTCGCGGCCGGCGACCCGGCGAATCCGGGCGACGCGATCCGCTCGGCGGTCTGGATCGACGGCCCGCATCGGGGCGAGTTGTTGTTCACCGCGCCGACGATCGCCGCCCTGCTGGTGTTCTTCGCGTTCGCGCTGCTGTGCATGTCGACGGTGGCCACCATCCGCCGCGAAACGAACTCGTGGCGGTGGCCGGCCGTGGCATGGGTGTACATGTTCGCCCTGGCGTGGATCGGCGCCCTGGTGGCGCGCTACGTGATGTTGTGGCTGACATGACGGTTCGCCTGCACCCCGAATCCACCCCCGACCCGCTGACGCTGCGCTGGGTGACGGACACCGCCACCGCGGGGCCGTTGCCGGAGCTGCAGGCGCTGCTCGACGACGGCACGCTGGCCGGCGTCGAGGTCGGCGCCGGGGAGATCCGCACCCGGCTGAGCCCGCAGCGGTCCTGGGCCGCCGACGGCCAACGCGTGAGAACGGCCTTGTTCCAAGCACTTTCGCGGACCGCCGACGACTCGCTGGCGGGTCGCGTCGCCGAGGTGCTGCGTCGCGAGGTCACCCCGTACGTCGACTCGCACGGCGGCCGGATCGACATCGTGTCACTGGACGACGGCGTGCTCACCGTCGCGCTGACCGGCGCCTGCGGGCACTGCACCCTGCGCGCCGCCACCCTGCGCAATTTCGTGGCGAACGCCGTCCGGCGGTTTCCCGAGATCCGTGACGTGCGCGCCGCGTCGTGAACTGGAACTTGCCAAGATGAGAGGACGATGAATGGGCCTGCTGGGCGCGGCCTCGGCCGCAGTCGGCATCGGGCGGGCGGTCGGCGACGTCATCGCCACGACGGTGACCTCCGCGGCGCTGGGCGCGGCGGCCGACGGTCTGGCCGCCACCCAGTCCGCGGCCGCGGTGATCGCCGAGGCCGCCGGCGCTCCCCCGGCCCGGCGGTTCAGCGGCACCGGCAACACCCGCTGGATCGAGGTCCGCGGGCTGGGCAGTGACGGCAAATCGGTTGCCGAAGCGGTCGTTTCGGCGCTGCGCGAGGTCCCCGGCGTCACCCGCGTGCACATCAACGGCCCCACCGCGCGCGCCGTCGTCACCGTCTCCGACGGCCGCCCGACCGCGCAGTCGCTGGCCCGCGTCGTCGCCCGCGCCGAGGCCGCCTGCGGCGTCGACGAGAGCCGCCCCGAGATCCCGATGGCCCTGTCGCTGCCCGGCGACGACGCCTACCTGGCCAGCCGCCTGACCGCGACGCTGGTCTCCTCGGCCGGGTTCGGCGTGGCGTTCCTCGGCGGCCTGCTGCCGTTGCGCGGCCTGCCCGCGCTGCTGACCGCGCCGGTGTCGGTGGCCGACCACCATCCGCGGGTCCGGCGGATCTTCGAGCAGCGCCTCGGCGTCGAAGGCGCCGAGTTGGCGTTCGCCGGACTCGGTGCGGCCGCGGCCGGCCTGGCCGCATCCCCGGCCACCATGGTGTCGGCCACCCTGACGCGGGCCATGCTGACCGCCGAAGCCCTCAACGGCCGGCGCGCCTGGCGGCAGCTGGAGCCGCAGCTGGCCGCGCTGGCCGACAAGTCCGGCGACATCCTGACCGCCCGGCACGGCAGGCAGGGCGTGCGCGCCAAGACCGGCGCCCGCTACGCCGAGGCGTCCATCGACATCGGGCTGGGCGCGGCCGCCGTCATCGGCGCGGCAGCGCGGAACACGCAGACCGCCGCGCACGCCGCGCAGGTCGCCACCCCGCGCGCGGTGCGCAGCGTGCGGGAGTCGTTCGCCTGCGCCGTCGGCCGCGGCCTGCACAACCAGGGCTGCCTGGTGCTGCACCCGCAGGTGCTGCGCTGGCTGGCCGAGATCGACACCATCGTGGTCGACCCGCGCATCCTCTACACCGACCAGTGGACGGTCAGCCGGGTCCGCGGCGTCGACAACGGCGCGCGCTCGGCGGTCTGGTTGGCGGCCTCGGAAGCCCTTGCGGCCGGGCGTCTTTCGCCGGGCTGGAACTCGCTGCCGGACGTTGCCGGCGCGCCCGACGGCGCCGAGGCGCTGGTGACCTGCGTGCGCGATCCGCGCGCCCCGGCGCTGCTGACCGAGGCGCGCAAGGCGCGGGCCCGGGTGATCTCGGTCGACGATGACGGATTGCATTCGCTGCGACAGGCTTTCGACGAGCTGCGGCCGCCCGGTGACTCCCTGGAGGACACCCTGGCCGGCACCGTCGCCGAACTGCGCGCCGGGGGCGCCACCGTCATGCTGTTCGCCCAGGGCGGCGAGCATGCGGCGCTGGAGGCCGACGTCACGATCGGCGTGCTGCGCGACGGCGCGGCGCCGCCGTGGGGGGCCGACGTCCTGGTGCCGGATCTGGCTGCGGCATGGCGCATCCTGCGTACCCTGCCCGCCGCGCGCCGGGCCGCCGCCAAGGGCGTCGCGATGTCGGCGGGCAGCTCGGTGCTCGGCGCGCTGATGCTCATCCCGTCGGTGCCGGGCAGCGGGCCGGCGTCGGTCGACCTGACCGCCACCGCCGGGCTGTGGTCGGGATTCAACCTGGGCCGCCAGGTTTTCGGTGAACCGCTGCCGACTCCCGAGGCCGGGCACGACTGGTACGCGCTGCCCGTCGAGGAGGTGTCACGGCTACTGCCCCGGCCCACCGAGGAGGATGTGACGGCCTCGGGTCCGGTTGCCGCCGTTGGTGATTCGGCCGCGTGGCGGCTGCTGGTAGCGGGCTGGTCGTCGGCCCGCGACTACGTGGACGCCATCCGCGAGGACCTGTCCGATCCGATCACGCCCATCCTGGCCACCGGCGCGGCGGCCAGCGCGCTGCTGGGCTCACCGCTGGACGCGGCGATGGTCGGCTCGGTGCTCGCCGTCAACGCAGGTATTTCGGCGTATCAGACCGTGCACGCCGAACACATCCTGGGCAAGCTGCTGGCCGTGCAGGAACCCCCGGCCCGACGGTTCGTCGGCGCCTGGGATTCCGGCGAGCGCGAGTTCGAGGAGCTGCCCTCCCGGCGGTTGCATCCGGGCGACGTGATCGAGGTGCGCTCCGGCGAGGTGATCCCCGCCGATGTGCGGCTGGTCCACGTCGACGGCGCCGAGGTGGACGAATCCGCCCTGACCGGTGAATCGCTGCCGGTCACCAAGGACACCGGGGCGACGCCGGGCGTCACCATGGCCGAACGCACCGGCATGCTCTACGCCGGCACCACGATGGTGGCCGGGCGCGCCGTCGGGATCGTCACCGCCGCCGGCTCGGCCAGTGCGGTAAGGCGCGCCCTGGCGATGTCCCCGGTGAAGTCCAGCGAGGTGGGCCTGTCGGCGCAGCTGCGCAGCATCACCCGGCGCGCGTTGCCGTGGAGTCTGGCCGGCGGTGGTCTGGTGGGACTGCTGAGCCTGTTGCGCGGCACGCCGATTCACGACGCGGCGTCGGGCACCGTGTCGGTGGGGGTGGCCGCGGTCCCCGAGGGCCTGCCGCTGGTGGTCACGCTGGCACAGTCGTCCTCGGCCCGGCGGCTGACCGGGGCCTCGGTGCTGATCCGCAACCCGAAGGCGATCGAAGCCTTCGCCCGCCTGGACGTGGTGTGCTTCGACAAGACCGGCACGCTGAGCCAGAACAAGCTGAAAGTGCTTGCGGTGCAAGCCTTCTCCGGTGTCAGCGAGTCCGACGTCGTCACCGCCGCCGTCCAGACCATGGTGCTCGACGAGACCGGCCGCGCCACCCACGCCACCGATCAGGCCATCCGCGAGTACGCGGATTCCATCGACGCGCGGCCAGTGCCGTTCGACGCGTTCCTGCCGTTCCAGTCCGACCGCCCGTTCGCGGCGGCCCTCATCGGTCGCCGCCTGGTGGTCAAGGGCGCCCCGGAGAAACTGGCCCCGGCCCTCAAGGGCACCCGCGCCCAGACGGCCCGCCGGCGCGCGGTGCTCGACGAGATGGCCGCCGGCGGACTGCGGGTGCTGGCCGTCGGCGAACGGACCGTCACCGCCGCCCAGGCCGCCAGGGCCAAGGCCGATCCGGTGGCGTTCGCCGAGCTGTGCACATCCGGCGTCGAGCCGCTGGGCCTGGTGGGCCTGGCCGACACCCCGCGCGAGGGCTCCCGTCCGCTGCTCGAGGAGTTGCAGCGGCGCGCCATCGCGGTCCGGCTGATCACCGGCGATCACCCGGTGACCGCGGCGGTGATCGCCAACCAGCTGGGCCTGCCCGTCGCCGCCGAGGACGTGCTGACCGGCACCGAGTGGGAGGCGATGACCGCCGCCGAGCGCCAGGAGGCCGCCCAGCGCTACGTGGTGTTCGCGCGGATGGCGCCCGAGCACAAGGTCGAGGTGGTGCAGGCCCTGGAGAACGCGGGCCTGGTGACCGCGATGGTCGGCGACGGCGCCAACGACGCGGCCGCGATCCGGGCGTCCTCGGTAGGCGTCGGCGTGGTGTCCGCCGGCAGCGATCCGGCCCGGATGGCCGCCGACGTCATGCTGCTCGACGGCCAGATCGGCGCCCTGGTCCAGGCCCTCGACGAGGGCGAGCAGCTGTGGCGCCGGGTGCATTCGGCGGTGTCGATGTTGTTGGGCCACAACGTCGGCGAGGTGTCGTTCGGCCTGATCACCGCCGCGCTGACAGGCCGGCCCGCACTCAATGCCCGCCAGATGCTGTTGGTCAACATGCTGACCGACGCGCTGCCCGCCGCGGCCGTTGCGGTCAGTCCGCAACGGCACAACGGCGAGGTGCTCCATCACGACGAGGCCACCATCTGGCGCGCCGTCGCGGTGCGCGGGGTGTTCACGACGCTGGGCGGGACCCTGGCCTGGGCGATGGCGCTGCCCGTGGGCTCCCCGGCGCGCGCCTCGACGGTCGGGCTGATTGGGCTGGTGCTGTCGCAGATGATGCAGACGCTGTCCGATTCGCACGGACCGTTGGTGGTGGCCACCAACGTCGGCACGGTCGCGATGATGGGCGCCATCATCAGCACCCCGGGCGTCAGTCAGGTGTTCGGCTGCACGCCGGTCGGGCCGGTGGGGTGGGCGCAGGCGGTCGGCGGTGCGGTGGCGGCGGGCGCGGTGTCCAAGCTCGTGCCCGGTGTGATCGACCGGTTGGCCGACTCAGTCGTCGATGGCGAGAACTCCGAGACGGACCAGGACGGTGTAGACGTGTTCGACAGCGGGAGTGAACAGCCGGACGCCCGATTCGACGAGGGTGTCGGGGCTGATGTTGCGCATGACGTCGCTCACACCGGGCAGCCTAAACCCAGATGAGGTCATTGGGAAGGGTCACCTAACTAAATGAGGAATGAAATGTTGGATTCAGCTCGTGAATTTGTGTCGTCGCACAACGACGTGTCGAAGCTCGTGCGCAATGCGCAGCGGTTTTCGGTGCAGTTGCCGGTGATCGGCAAGGTGAGCGTGCCGCCGCCGGATCAGCTGGCGTTCTACGGCGTGTTGGCCGTCCTCGGCGTCACCGAGCTGATTCCGTGGCCGATCGCGGTGGGCTTGGGCGTCGGGCACGCGCTGGCCACCCGGCATGCGACGGGGGTCGCCACGGAGACCGCGACCGAAGCCGCCGAAGACGCCGTCGCCGAAGCCCTCGTCGCGGAGGCGGAAGGCCACGGCGCCGCGGTCAGTTTCACCCCGGCCAAGAAGGCGCCCGCGAAGAAGGCGGCCAAGCCAGCACCGGCCCGGACGCCGGTGGCGAAGAAGACGCCGGCCCGCAAAGCGCCCACCAAGAAGGCCTGACTCCACCACCGCAACGGAGCCGGGTCGAGGCTCGGTCAGCGTGCTAGAACCAGATCGACACGAGGGTCGCCGATCCGGCCCGCAGCCCCCGTTTCCACGACCCTCACGTCGATCTGGTCGAGATTCACGCCACGGCAGCCCTGAGGTCAATTTCGCCGAAATCGACCTCAGGGCCACGGTTTTCCCGCCCGCCGGCGTATTTCACAACCATGGTGTCGATCTGGATCTAGCTTCCGAAACGAGTCGCGCCCGGGAATCGCCCCGGGAAACGGCCCCGGGCGCGGCACAACCGGCGCGGCCGGTGTTTTCACATCTAAAGAACCACCAGACCGGAACTTTTACGGTATATATCGCCGATCGGTGTAAAACGTCTGTAGGATGATCGTGCTGCGCGTCTGCACGTTGGCGGCGGAGCGGATCTGCTGGAGAAGTCCTTCCAGCGCCCGGGCCGACTCCACGTGGACGAGCAGCACGTAACTGTCCTCGCCGGCCACCGAACTGCACGACTCGATCTCCGGGATGTGCTGCAGCCGCGCGGGGACATCGTCGGGCTCGGACGGATCGAGAGGGGTGATGGCCACGAACGCCGACAGCTGCTGGCCCAGCGCATCCGGTGCGACCCGCGCCGCGTATCCGGAGATCACGCCGCGCGCCTCCAGACGCCGCACCCGCGACTGCACCGCCGACACCGACAGCCCGGCCGCCGAAGCCAGGTGCGCCAGCGTGGCCCGGCCGTCGGCAACCAGTTCGCGCAGCAGGACGCGGTCGATGTCGTCGAGTTCTACGGCGGCCATGGCGGGAGACTACCGGTGAGCGACACGCCGCTGTGGCAGTTGCGGGCGAGTTTCGCCGCGGGACTGTCCGCCATGTACGGCAGCGAGGTCCCCGCGTACACCACGCTGGTGGATGTCAGCGCGCAGGTGAACGCCGACTACGTCGCGGCCCATCCCGAGGCCGAACGCCTGGGCACGTTGGCGCGGGTCACCGCCGAACGGCACGGCGCCATCCGCGTCGGCAGCCCGGCCGAACTGGCCGACGTCGCCACCCTTTTCGCCGCGTTCGGCATGTACCCGGTGGGCTTCTACGACCTGCGCGACGCGGCCTCCCCCGTCCCGGTGGTGTCGACGGCGTTCCGTCCCGTCGCCGACGACGAGTTGGCCCGCAACCCGTTTCGGGTGTTCACCTCGATGCTGGCCACCGGCGACCGCCGGTTCTTCCATCCCGACCTGCGCGACCGGGTGGAATGCTTTGTGGCACAACGACAACTGTTCGACCCGGCCCTGATCGCCACGGCTCGGCGGATCGCGCGCGACGGCGGCTGCCCGGCCCAGACCGCCGACGAGTTCGTCGGCGCCGCCGTCGAGGCCTTCAGCTTGTCGCGCACACCGATCGACCGGGCCTGGTACGACGAACTGTCGGCGGTATCGGCGGTGGCCGCGGACATCGCCGGTGTGGGCAGCACCCACATCAACCACCTGACTCCCCGCGTCCTCGACATCGACGACCTGTATGCCCGGATGAACGCCCGCGGCATCACCATGATCGACGCCATCCAGGGCCCGCCGCGCCGGCACGGGCCCGCGGTGTTGTTGCGCCAGACGTCATTTCGCGCACTCGCCGAACCGCGGCGGTTCCGCGAGGCCGACGGCAGTGTGCGCGACGGCACCCTTCGTGTCCGGTTCGGCGAGGTCGAGGCCCGCGGTGTCGCCCTCACCCGCAAGGGCCGCCAACGGTACGACGCGGCGATGGCCCAGCCCGATCCCGCCGCGTCGTGGGACGACTACTTCCCGGGTACCGACACCGAACTGGCCGACTGGGGCCTGGCGTACTACCGCCACGGCGATCCCGCCAGACCCGTTGTCTACGAAGACTTCCTACCCGCATCGGCGGCCGGCATCTTCCGGTCCAACCTCGACACCGACGCCCGCAAGGCCGACGCGCACCAAGCCGAAGCCGGTGACTACTCGTGGCCCTGGATGGCCGACCTGCTGGCTGCCACTGGCGCCATGCTGCTCGACCCTTACGCCCTCTACGAAAAGGCGGCATCATGACCACCATGGAGACCACCCTGCCCACCGCGACCGAACTGCGCGACGCCGTCCGCGCCGCCCTGTCCGCGCTGGGGGCGAGCACCTACCTGGGCGCACCCGGCGAGCACGGCCTGCCGGCCGGCACCCCGATCACCGGTGACGTCCTGTTCACCGTGCCCGAGTGCACCGACCCGGGCGCCGTCATTTCCCAAGCGGCCCAAGCCTTCACCGCGTGGCGCACCACCCCGGCCCCGGTGCGCGGGGCGCTGGTGGCCCGGCTCGGCGAACTGCTCGCCGAACACAAGCCGGCGCTGGCGGCACTCGTCACGATCGAGGCCGGCAAGATCACCTCCGAGGCCCTCGGCGAGGTCCAGGAGATGATCGACATCTGCCAGTTCGCGGTCGGCCTGTCCCGGCAGCTGTACGGCAAGACCATCGCCTCGGAGCGCCCCGGCCACCGGCTGATGGAGACCTGGCATCCGCTGGGGGTCGTCGGCGTCGTCACCGCCTTCAACTTCCCGGTCGCGGTCTGGGCCTGGAACACCGCGATCGCCCTCGTCTGCGGTGACACCGTCGTCTGGAAACCCTCCGATCTGACGCCGTTGACCGCCATCGCCTGCCAGACCCTGCTGCGCCGGGCCGCCGCCGACGTCGGCGCGCCGGCCGCCGTCGGCAACCTGATCCTGGGCGGACGCGAGGCCGGCGAGGCCCTCGTCGACGACCCGCGGGTGGCGCTGGTGTCGGCCACCGGCTCGGTGCGGATGGGCCGCGAGGTCGGACCCCGCGTCGCACAGCGGTTCGGCCGGGTGCTGCTGGAACTCGGCGGCAACAACGCCGCCGTCGTCACCCCGTCGGCCGACCTCGACCTGGCGGTGCGGGGCATCGTGTTCTCCGCCGCGGGCACCGCCGGCCAGCGCTGCACCACGCTGCGCCGGCTGATCGCGCACCGCAGCGTGGCCGACACGCTCGTCGAACGCATCGTGACCGCCTATCGCAGCCTGCCCGTCGGCAGCCCCCTGGTGGACGGGACACTCGTTGGCCCGCTGATCCACGAGCGCGCCTACCGCGACATGGTCGGCGCCCTCGAGCAGGCCCGCGCCGACGGTGGCGAGGTGTTCGGCGGCGCCCGCCATGACCTGGGCGAGGGCTCCTATTACGTCGAGCCCGCGGTGGTGCGGATGCCGGCGCAGACGGCGATCGTGCACACCGAGACCTTCGCGCCGATCCTCTACGTGCTGACCTACGACACCCTCGACCAGGCGATCGCATTGAACAATGCGGTGCCGCAGGGGCTTTCGTCGTCGATATTCACCACCGACATCCGCGAAGCCGAGCGCTTCCTGGGCCCCGACGGCTCGGACTGCGGCATCGCCAACGTCAACATCGGCACGTCGGGCGCGGAGATCGGCGGGGCGTTCGGGGGCGAGAAGGAGACCGGCGGCGGCCGCGAATCCGGTTCGGACTCCTGGCGGGCGTACATGCGCCGGGCCACCAACACCGTCAACTATTCGTCGGAACTGCCGCTGGCACAAGGTGTTCAGTTCGGCTGAACCGTGTGATTTCGGCGCGTTTTCCGGCGCTGAGCGCGGGTAATCGCGCCGAAATCACTCGGTGTGGGAGTATCGGCGCATGCCGGAAAAGAAGCCCCGCCGACGGCTCGCCCCGGCGGACCGCCGCGAGGAGTTGCTGCGGCTCGGCTCGGAGATTTTCGGCCGGCGCCCGTATGACGAGGTGCGCATCGAGGAGGTGGCCGAACGCGCCGGTGTGTCAAGGGCTTTGATGTACCACTACTTCCCGGACAAGCGGGCGTTCTTCGCCGAGGTCGTCCGCACCGGCGCCGCGCAGCTGTTCGAGGCCACCAACACCCCGTCGCAGCCCGGGCAGACACTGTTCGGCCGGGTCCGCGCGGGTGTGCTGGCCTATCTCGAGTACCACCAACAGCATCCGCACGAATCGCTGGCCGCGCACGTCGGGCTGGGACGCTCGGATCCGATGCTGCGCTGGGCCGACGAGGCCGACAACACCCGCCAGATGCAGCGCATCCTGGACGCCGTGCAGGAGGTCGCGCCCACGCTGACGGCGTCGACGGAGCGGGATCTCACCGCGGTGATCTACGGCTGGCTGGCGTTCACCCTCGAGCTGTGCCGGCAGCGGATCATCGACCCGTCGCTGGACGCCGGGAAGATCGCGGACACCTGCGCGCACGCGCTGCTGGACGCGGTCGGCCGGATCGCCGGGATTCCGGACGAACTGGCGAGCGCCGCCGCCCCGCGGAACCGCTAGTCGACGACTCCGCAGCGGTTGTGGAAGTCCACAACCGGCTGGCGGATGGCGCCGAGCTCATCCTTGACCTGCGGATTGGCATCCATGTACTCGGCGATCTTCTGCTGGCGCTCCGGTTTGGGCAGCGTCTTGAGGCCCGTCATGAAGTCGTTCACCGCCGGATGCGTGAACAGGTACGCCGCCGTGGCCGTCGAAACCCCGCCGGTGATCCCCGCCAGATCGGCGGCCGTGCAGTTCGGCTCGTCGGCCATCGCGGAAGCGGCGCTCCCCAGCATGACCGCACCGGCGGCGACGGCGACAAACGCCGAACGGATGATTCGTGACATACCTGACTCCTCAGCTGACTCGGATAACGGGGAATGACATCCGGAAACTCAATCGCCACCGGTGACGAGGTCGGATTCGAACGTGCCTGCGCACGTAAGGCCCACGATACAGGGATAGGTTCGCGGTCCCGAGAGATCGGCCGTCGTCGAAGGCAGCGGCCCGTCGGTGCAGACCATGGTGCCATTGCGGGACCCGCATTCGGCATCGGCCGGCGCGGCGAGGGAAATCCCCACCGCGGAAACCGCCATCGCCACCGCAGGCACCGCGAGATATCCGGCCAACCGCATCGCTAAAGTCTCCTGCCCCGAATATGCACTACCCGTCCAGAGACACACCTTGACGCGGGGCCAAGACCAAAGGCTCCGAACTTCCCTATCTCGATGTGGTGAAACGAATACTAAGCACAAACACCCAGTGGCGCAACGGATGACGAAACGCTGTGCGCACCGGGCATCCCCCAGGTCGGGGGAAACCGGACCGGCGAACCGCGGTTACGGCGTCATATCCTGGCCGCCGCCGCACCGGGCGTGGAAGTCCGCCATCGGCTGGCGGATGGCCTGAATCTCGGCCCGCTCAACCGGATGCGCGTCCCCGTAGCTCCGAATCTGTTCGCGCCGTTGCTCTTTGGGAACACCCTTCAGGCCGGTGATGAAGGCGTTCACCTCCGGGTGGGTGAACAGGTAGGCCGACATGGCCGCCGAAACCCCGGACATGACGCCGGCCATATCCGCCGATGAGCAGTTGGGCGGCGGATCGGCGGATGCCACCGGACCGATAAGCGCCGGGCCAATAACGGCCGCACCGATCACCGAAACCGTGCCCACGGCACGAATGAGGATCGACATTATCTCTCCTGTCACCAAACGCCGAACGTGATCCCGAAACCATTGTCGTCGTCGCAATACCAGTCATAGCTGCACGGGTACGGCACGACGGGACCCGACATCGTGCCGGGACCCTCGCCGGTGTTGGCGCCGCGCGCGGTTCCCTGCCCGCACAGCGTCGTCCCCGCCGAGCTGATGCAGTCCGCGGCGGCGGGCGCCGAGAACGCCAGCCCGGCCGTCACGAGCCCCACGCCCAGAACCGGTATCGACAGATGTTGCCTACGCATGAGTCGCACACCTCCCATCTCCGATACTGGCCATCGTCGCACTTCTTGTCGGACCGTGTTGGCACGATGGTGAGATGACCGACGCGAAGGACACCCTGTCCCGCTTCAGCGCGCTGACGCGGGAGTGGTTCACGGGGACGTTCGTCGAACCCACCGCGGCCCAGGACCAGGCCTGGCAGGCCATCGCGGACGGGAAGGACACCCTGGTCATCGCGCCGACGGGGTCCGGCAAGACGCTGGCGGCCTTCCTGTGGGCCTTGGACGGACTGGCCCAACTGGCCGCGGCGCCGCGATCCGGGCCGGGCACCCGCGTGCTCTACATCTCGCCCCTCAAGGCCCTGGCCGTCGACGTCGAACGCAACCTGCGCACGCCGCTGACGGGCATCACGCGCATCGCCGAACGGCACGGCACCGCGGCGCCGGACATCAGCGTCGGCCTGCGCTCCGGCGACACCCCGGCCAACCGCCGCCGCGAACTGATCACCACGCCGCCCGACATCCTGATAACCACGCCGGAGTCGCTGTTCCTGATGCTGACGTCGGCGGCGCGCGAGACGCTCGCCACGGTGCAGACCGTCATCGTCGACGAGGTGCACGCCGTGGCGGGCACCAAACGCGGCGCGCACCTGGCGCTGTCGCTGGAGCGCCTCGACGCGCTGCTGGCCAGGCCCGCGCAACGCATCGGGTTGTCGGCGACGGTCCGCCCGGCCGAGGAGGTGGCCCGCTTCCTGTCGGGCACGCGGCCCGGCACGCAGATCGTGTCCCCGCCGGCCGCCAAGACGTTCGACCTGGCCGTGCAAGTTCCCGTGCCGGATATGGCCAACCTCGAGAACAACACCATCTGGCCCGACGTCGAACAGCGCATCGTCGACCTGATCGAGACCCACCGCAGTTCCATCGTGTTCGCCAACAGCCGGCGGCTGGCCGAGCGACTCACCGCCCGGATCAACGAGATTCACGCCGAACGTCAGGGTGTCGAACTCGGGGGCGCCAATCCGGGCGTGGCCGGCGGCGCGCCCGCGCACATCATGGCCAGCGGCCAGACCTACGGCGCGGCAACCGAACTGGCGCGCGCACACCACGGATCGGTGTCCAAGGAGACCCGCGCCGACGTCGAGGAGGCGCTCAAGTCCGGCGAGCTGCGCGCCGTGGTGGCCACCTCCAGCCTGGAGCTGGGCATCGACATGGGTGCGGTCGACCTGGTGATCCAGGTGGAGGCGCCGCCGTCGGTGGCCAGCGGGCTGCAGCGCATCGGCCGCGCCGGGCATCAGGTGGGCGAGATCTCCCGCGGCGTGCTGTTCCCCAAACACCGCACCGACCTGATCAGTTGTGCGGTCAGCGTGCAGCGCATGCTCGGGGGCCAGATCGAGGCCATGAAGGTGCCGGCCAACCCGCTGGACGTGCTGGCCCAGCACACCGTGGCGGCCTGCGCGCTGGAACCGATCAGCGCCGACGCCTGGTTCGACACCGTGCGCCGGTCCGCGCCGTTTGCGACGTTGCCGCGCAGTGCTTTCGAGGCCACCCTGGACCTGCTGAGCGGCAAGTACCCGTCCACCGATTTCGCCGAGCTGCGCCCCCGGCTGGTCTATGACCGCGACACCGGCACCCTGACCGCCCGGCCCGGCGCGCAGCGGCTGGCCGTCACCTCCGGCGGGGCCATCCCCGACCGCGGCCTGTTCACCGTCTACCTGGCCACCAGCGACGGGAAGTCCTCCCGAGTGGGCGAACTCGACGAGGAGATGGTGTACGAGTCGCGGCCCGGCGACGTCATCTCGCTGGGTGCCACCAGCTGGCGTATCACCGAGATCACCCACGACCGGGTGCTGGTGATTCCCGCCCCCGGCGAACCGGCGCGGCTGCCGTTCTGGCGTGGCGACGGCGTGGGACGGCCCGCCGAACTGGGCGCCGCCGTCGGCGCGTTCACCGGTGCGGTGGCCCGGCTGGACCGGCCGGAGTTCGACGCGCGTTGCCGCGCAATCGGATTCGACGACTACGCCACCGAGAACCTGTGGCGACTCCTCGATGATCAGCGCACCTCCACCGGGACGGTGCCCTCGGACACCACGCTGCTGGTCGAGCGGTTCCGCGACGAACTCGGCGACTGGCGGGTGATCCTGCACTCGCCCTACGGCCTGCGGGTGCACGGCGCGTGGGCGCTGATGATCGGCAAGCGGCTTTACGACCGCTACGGCATCGACGAGAAGCCGACGGCCTCCGACGACGGCATCATCGTGCGACTGCCCGATACGGACGAGAATCCGCCCGGCGCAGACATTTTCGTGTTCGACGCCGACGAGGTCGCCGCGCTGGTGACCGCGGAGGTCGGCGGCTCGGCGCTGTTCGCCTCCCGGTTCCGCGAATGCGCGGCCCGGGCGCTGCTGCTGCCGCGCCGGCACCCCGGCAAACGCTCGCCGCTGTGGCACCAGCGCCAGCGCGCCGCGCAACTGCTCGACGTCGCCCGCCGCCATCCCGACTTCCCCATCGTCCTCGAGACCGTGCGGGAATGCCTGCAGGACGTGTACGACGTGCCCGCCCTGACCGACCTGATGTCCCGCATCGCCTCGCGCCGGGTGCGGGTGCAAGAAGTGCAGACCGCGCTGCCGTCGCCGTTCGCGGCCTCGCTGCTGTTCGGCTACGTCGGCGCGTTCATGTACGAGGGCGACAGCCCGCTGGCCGAAAGACGCGCCGCCGCACTGTCCCTGGACACCGCACTGCTGGCCGAGCTGATGGGCCGGGTCGAGCTGCGCGAGCTGCTGGATGCCGACGTGGTGTCCGGCACCGAGAAGCAACTGCAGCACCTGAATCCCGAGCGGGCGGCCCGCGACGCCGAGGCCGTCGCCGACCTGCTGCGGGTGCTGGGCCCGCTGACCTCCGACGAGATCGCCGCCCGCAGCACCGCTTCCGACGTCGGCGCCTGGTTGGCGGGACTGGCCGAGGCGCGCCGCGTGCTGACGGTGTCCTACGCCGGGCAGAGCTGGTGGGTGGCGGTCGAGGACATCGGCCGGCTGCGCGACGGGGTCGGCGTCGCGGTCCCGGTCGGCGTGCCCGCGGCGTTCACCCAGGCCGCCGCCGACCCGCTGGGCGAGCTGATCGGCCGGTACGCCCGCACGCACGGCCCGTTCACCACCGCCGCCGTCGCGGGCCGGTTCGGGCTCGGGCTGCGGGTGGCCGCCGACGTGCTGGGCCGGCTGGCCGCCGATCGTAAGTTGACCCCGGGCGAGTTCGTCGACGCCGCCGTCGACACTCCCGGCAACGAACAGTGGTGTGACAGCGAGGTTTTGCGGATCCTGCGGCGCCGCTCGCTGGCCGCGCTGCGCGCGCAGGTCGAACCCGTCGACACCGCGGCTTACGGCCGGTTCCTGCCCGCCTGGCAACAGGTCGGCGCCGCGGCCACCGCGGGTATCGACGGGCTGGCGGGCGTCATCGAACAGCTCGCCGGGGTGCCGCTGCCGGCCAGCGCGGTGGAGCCGCTGGTGTTCGGGCAGCGGGTGGCCGACTACAGCCCGGCGATGCTCGACGAACTGCTGGCTTCCGGCGAGGTCATCTGGTCCGGGCGCGACGACTGGGTGGCCTTCCACCTGGCCGACTCCGCGCCGCTGACCCTGACGCCGCCGCTGGAACTCGACCTGACCGATCTGCACCGCGCGGTGCTGGCCGCCCTGGACACCGGCGGCGCCTACTTCTTTCGGCAGCTCGCGGTCCCCGGCGTCGGCGACACCGAGCTCAAAGAGGCGCTGTGGCAACTGATCCGGGCCGGGTATGCCACCGGTGACACCTTCGCCCCGGTGCGGGCGCAGCTGACGGGCCCGCGCCGGTCCGGCACACCGCCGCACCGGCAACGCCGCGCACCGCGGCTCAGCCGCTACAGCGTGGCGCGGCCGCAGGCCCGCAGCGCCGACCCCACGGTGGCCGGGCGGTGGTCGGCACTGCCGGTGCCCGAACCGGATTCGACGCTGCGCGCCCACTTCCAAGCCGATCAACTGCTGGCCCGATACGGCGTGCTCACCCGGGGTTCGGTGGCCGCCGAGGAGGTGCCGGGCGGCTTCGCGATGCTCTACAAGGTGCTGACCGCCCTCGAGGAGGCGGGTCGCTGCCAGCGCGGCTACTTCGTGGAATCCCTTGGCGGCGCGCAGTTCTCGATGGCCAGCACGGTCGACACCCTGCGCAGCTTCGCCGGCGGCATCGACGGCACGACGACCCCAGAGGCCGTGGAGGCCCCGGCCGTCGTGCTGGCCGCGAGCGATCCGGCCAACCCGTACGGCGCGGCGCTGCCGTGGCCGGCCGGGGATGCCGGGCACCGGCCGGGCCGCAAGGCCGGCGCACTGGTGGCCCTGGTCGGCGGGCAGCTGGTGTGGTTCGTCGAACGTGGCGGCCGCTCGGTGCTGACCTTCACCTCGGATCCGGATGCGCATCAGGCCGCCGCGGGTGCGCTGGCCGACCTGGTGGGTGCCCGCCGGGTCGACGGCCTGCTGGTCGAACGCATCGACGGTGAGCCGGTGCTGGGCCCCACTTCGGCCGCGGCGGAGGCGTTGATGTCGGCCGGCTTCAGCCGGACCCCACGCGGTCTACGGTTGCGCTGATGCCGGAGGGCGACACCGTCTTTCGCACCGCGGCAGCGCTGCGGGACGCCCTGGAGGGCCGAGTGCTGACCCGCTGCGACGTCCGGGTTCCGCAGCACGCCACCGTCGACCTGACCGGGCACACCGTCGACGAGGTCCTGTCCCGCGGCAAGCACCTGTTCATCCGGGTCGGCCCGGTCAGCATCCACTCGCACCTGAAGATGGACGGTAGCTGGCAGATCGGCCGGGTTCGCGCGGCCGACCACAAGATCCGCATCGTGCTCGGCGTCGACGGGAGCACCGCCTACGGTGTCGACCTTGGCGTGCTCGAGATCCTGCCGCGGGCCGACGATCTCGAGGCCGTCGCGCATCTCGGGCCCGACCTGCTGGGCCCCGACTGGTCGGCGCCGACCGCCGCCGCGAACCTGGTCGCCGACCCGGACCGGCCGCTGGCCGAGGCGTTGCTGGATCAACGGGTGATGGCCGGAGTCGGCAACGTCTACGCCAACGAGTTGTGCTTCGTGTTCGGCCGGCTGCCCACCGCGGCCGTCTCGACATTGGCCGACCCGCTGCGCGTCGTCACCCGGGCCCAACAGATGTTGTGGGCCAACCGGTTACGCGTCAGCCGGACCACAACCGGTGACACCCGGCGCGGCCGCGAACTGTGGGTCTACGGACGCGCCGGCCAGCCGTGCCGGCGGTGCGGCACACCCATCCGGACCGACGACACCGGACCGCGGGTCACCTACTGGTGTCCGTCGTGTCAGCGCTAAATGCAGCCGCTGACGCTGATCCGGCGGCCGACGTTCGCACACACGTTGACGTTCGGCAACGGCGGTGGCGGCGGCACGTAGACCGGCGGCGGGGGCGGCGGCGGGATGTATCCCGGTGGCGGCGGTGGTGGCGGCGGCGGCAGATAGTTCATCTCGTAGAGCGGATCGGCACACCCGCTGACGTCGATGCGCGGTCCGCCGATCGACCCGCACACCGCACCGCTGACCGGTGCACTGATCACCGCGGCAGCACTGCTCAGCAGCAGCGCCGCGGCACACAGGGCGGCCCGCCCCGTCGTTCTGGACATGTACATCCTCCGATCTCAGCCCGCCGCACCGTCGGCGACGGCCTGGACGGCCGCGTGCCGATGGAGCGCCATCGCGGCTTCATGGTGCACCGGTTGCAGGTCGAACACGACCCGTTTGACCGTACCTGTGAAGGCGAAGGGTGCTTTGTCCTCATAGGCACGGTCGACCACCAGGCCATTATCGCGACCGATGTCCATCCCCGCATAGGACGTGAACGCAACCGGCACCGTCTTGGGCATGTCGCCCTGGCCGATGACCTCGCCGTCGGCAAGCAGCGTGACGTGCCCACCCGCGCCGGGCGTCGGCGCGGAGATCTCGAACAACATCGTGAGCGACACATCCCCGGTCGGGATCGGCGTGGTCGACACCTGCCGGTAGGTCTCCACCCCGAGCATCGAATAGGTGTGGTGCAGGAGTCCGGCCTCGTCGACCCACAACGCGTAGCCGCCGATGAAGTCCGCATTGGCGACCAGGACGCCCTCGGCGCCGTCGGCCGGGACGTTGACCTCCGCGGTGATCGAGTAGGACCGTCCCGTGACACGCGGGGCCATCCCCCGTTGGATGTTCTGCACCCCGCCCTCGAAGCTGAACCGCGTCGCGGTGGGCAGCGGCGGCAGATCCCCCAGGAGCACCGACAGGCCGCCCAGCAGCGGCAACACCCGGTTGCGCTCGGCCTCGCGCCACCACAGCTCCTGGAGTTCGGCCAGCTTCTCGGGGTGCTCGGCCGCCAGATCGCGAGCCTGGGAGAAGTCGTCGTCGAGCCTGTACAGCTCCCATTCGGCGTGGTCGGGGTCGTAGTCGCCGTCGGGACCGAACCGACTGATGGTCTCCGGGCTGAAGTCCCACGGCGCCTTGTCCAGTCGGGTGCACGCCCACCACCCGTCGGCGTAGATCGCCCGGCTGCCGAACATCTCGAAGTACTGCACGGTCCGGCTCTCGGCCGCACCTCCGTCGGTCAGACTGGCGGCAAAGCTGGTGCCGTCCATCGGTTCCTGGTCGATGCCGTCGACACTCACCGGCGCGGGCAGACCCACGACGTCCAGCACGGTCGGGGCGATGTCGATGCAGTGGGTGAACTGGGTGCGCGGCGTCTTGTCGGCACTGACCTTGGCCGGCCAGTGCACGATCATCGGATCTCGGGTGCCACCCAGATGGCTGGCCATCTGCTTGCCCCACTGGAACGGAGTGTTGTTGGCGTGCGCCCACGCGGCGGCGAAGTGCGGCGCGGTGTGCTCACCGCCGAGCGCCTCGATGCCGCCGTACTGCTCGATGAGGGCGAGCTGCTGATCGGCCTCGAGTACGACGCCGTTGAGGAACGTCATCTCGTTGAAGGAGCCGGTGATGGTGCCCTCCATCGACGCCCCGTTGTCACCCCAGATGTAGAAGATCAGGGTGTTGTCGAGCTCGCCCAATGCGTCGATGGCCTCGACCAGGCGCCCGACATTCCAGTCGGCGTTCTCCGAGAACCCGGCGAACACCTCCATCTGCCGGGCGTAGAGCTTGCGCTGATCGTCGGTCAGGCTGTCCCACGACGGGAAAAGGTCTGGGCGAGCAGTCAATTCGGTGTCGAGCGGCACGATGCCGAGCCGCTTCTGACGTTCGAGCGTCTGCTCGCGGTAGACGTCCCACCCGTCGTCGAACTTGCCCTTGTACTTGTCGGCCCATTCGGAGAAGACATGGTGCGGGGCATGGGTGGCGCCGGTCGAGTAGTACATCATCCACGGCTTGGTCTGATCCTGGGCACGTACGTCGTGCAACCACTCGACCGCCTTGTCGGTCAGGTCATCCGGGAAGTAGTACGGCTTGTCCGCCCCGTGAGCGGGAACCCCGATCACCCCGTTGTCCTGCGTGATGATCGGGTCGTACTGACCGGCCGCGCCGGACAGGAATCCCCACCAGTGATCGAATCCCCAGCCCTGCGGCCAACGATCGAACGGACCGGCCGCACCCTGAACGTTGTCCGGCGTCAGATGCCACTTGCCGAATCCCCCTGTGACATAACCGTTGTCCCGCAGGACCCTCGGCAGCGGGGCGATGCTGCGCGGCAGTGTCGCGGAGTAGCCGGGGTACGGTCCGGGATACTCGGCGATCGAACCGAACCCGCACCGATGGTGGTTGCGTCCGGTCAGCAGGGCCGCCCGCGTCGGCGAGCACACGGCGGTGACGTGAAAACGGTTGTAGGTCAGCCCATTATCGGCGAGCCGGGTCATCGTCGGCGTCGAGATCGCACCGCCGAAGGTGTCCGGGCCGCCGAACCCCGCGTCGTCGATCAACACGATCAACACGTTGGGGGCGTCGTCGGGGGCCTTGACGCCGGCCAGCATCGACCAGTCGCCGACCGACTCGCGCAGCGTCCGCCCGGCCACTCCGCCGAACGTGCGGTCGGGGATCGGCAACCGGGAACGATCCGGATCGAACTTGTGCATGGCCTCGCCGAGCGCGTCGCGCAGGCCGCGCAGCGTGCGCCCCTCGAGATCGACCACCGACTTTGCGGCCGATCCGGCCAGCGCCCGTTCGGCGGCCAGCTGACCCTCGGCCGGCAGCACCACGATGACCACACCAGTGCCGGCCGCCAGCGCCTGGCCGATGCTGTCCCCGAGCCCGCTCTTGACACGCTGCTCGGCGAACCGGCCCGTCAGCGCACCCGCGGCCGCACCGACGGCGACCGACGCCAGCAGCGCGGGGGCGAAGAGGCCCACCGCCACCCCCACGCCGGCACCCCAGCCCGCGCCGCGACGGCCGAGATGGCTGCCGGTGTCGGCGACCACCGGCTGGCCCTGGTCGTCCTTGGCGACCAGGATCGCACCGTCGATCTGCAGCTTCTTGTCCGCCACCTGGGCGACCAGAGCGTCGAAATCGCTTCGCGCGGCGCTCAGCTGCGGATAAGCGGCCACGAGTACCCGATGCTGCTCCGTTACCACTGCTGTCCCTTCGTCGGCCCCGGTCCATGATGCCGCGCCCACGCCGACGGGGGCTTGACATCTGGTGACATTTCTTTGACATTTTCGGACATGTCATTGGTACGGGGCACCGCCTTGTCGGGGTTGCCCGAACTGGTCCGCGAACTCGGCGGGGACCCGGCAGCATTGTTCAGATCCGCCGGGATCGACGCCGCCGACGTCGAACGCCATGATGCGTTCGTCCCGCTGCAGCGGGCGACGACGGCGGTCGAGCTGGCCGCCGCGGTGACCGCGGTGCCCGACCTCGGCCGCCGGCTGGCCGAACGCCAGGGCATCGACATCCTCGGACCCGTGGGAGTCGCGGCCCGGACCGCGCCGACGGTGGCCGAGGCGCTGAAGGTGTTGGAGAACTTCCTGGCGGCATACACCCCGGGGCTGGCCGTGCGACTGTTCGACACCGAGGATCCCGAGCTGGTGTTCTTCGGGTTGGAGTTCGTCGACATCGACGCCGCAACCATCCCGCAGTCGGTGGAGTTGGCCCTGGCCGTCACCCTGCGGATCCTGCGGCTACTGATCGGCGCCGGGTTTCATCCCGCCGCCGTCCACCTGCCACACGAACCGCTGACGCCGATCGCGGACTACCGGCACAGCTACGGCCGCACACCGGTCTTCCTGGCCGCGGCGCCGGGGTTCACCCTGGCCAAGTCCCATCTCGCTCAGCCGCTGCGCCAGGACCGGCTGGCCCACGAGGCCGTCGTCTCCTACCTCAATTCGATCACCGATCGCAACGACACCGCGCGCCACTCCGTGGAGGTCCTGGTGAATCAGTTGCTCCCGACGGGGACGGTCACCCTGCCGTCGATCGCCGAGCACCTCAGCATGCACCCGAAGACGTTGCAGCGCAGGCTCGCCGACGAGGGCGCCACGTTCGGCGAGATCGTGGACACGATCCGGCGCGAACGTGCCCGCCGGCTGCTGTCGGGCACCGCAATCACGCTCTCACACCTGGCGCGCGAACTCGGCTATGCCGAGCAGAGTGTGCTGACCCGGTCCTGCAAACGCTGGTTCGGTTGTGGCCCAGCCGAATACCGGAACTCGTGCCGCTGACTCAGTTGATCGCCGCGGCCAACGCCCAGGCCGCCGTGGCGATGAGGTCGCCACGGTCGAGCGCGGCCGCCCGATGCTCGTGCACCTCGTGGTACGCCGGATCTGCCACCATCTCGAGGAAGGCGCCGGGGGTGGGGTACCGGACCAGCAGGATGGCGTCCCACCACGGCTTCGCCCCGTCCCCGAGGATGACCGCCGGAGTGGCCCCGCCGTAGACGACGCTGGCCCCGACGCGTGCCAGGTGCGGGACGGCTTCCTCGGCGTAACGCTGGTAGCTGGCCGCGCCGTCGCCCTCCTTGAACTTGAGCAGATTGACCATCACCACAGGTTCATCCTGCGGCAACGACATCAGGGCTGCGACCTGGTCCTCGGTGGTTTTGATCGTCATGCGTTCCTCCTCGGCTCCGTTTCGGAGATCTCGGTATTTCCAACAACCTGGCGGGCCAGGAACGGCACCACCAGTTCAGCCACGCGCTCGGGCTGTTCGAGCCAGGCCCAATGCCCAACTCCCGGAAGCAATTCGATGCGCGCGTTGGGGAAGACGTCGAGCTGGCGGTGCGCCAGGTCCGCCGACAGGTAGACATCGGCGGTGCCCCATACCACCAGCGTGTCTCCGCCGAATCGGCGCAACGCCTGCGCCAGGGCCGGCATATCCCGCGACACCTTGGCCGAGCGATACAACCGCAACACGGCGTTGCGGGTTTCGGCGGGCGCCAGATGACCGGCGATGGCGCCCACATCCGCGTCCGACAGCCCCGGATTATCATGGTGCAGAAGCCATTTGACGGAACTCGGGCTGCTCATCCGCATGGCGAGCTCACCCACCCCCGGCGTCCGCCACACCCGGGCCAGCCGGTGCCAGCGGTAATCGAGCAACACGCCCGTGTTGATCAGCGTGATGCTGGCAACCTGGTCCAGATGATCGGCCGCCCAGGCCAGCGCAAACGGTCCGCCGAAGTCGTGGGCCACCAGATGCACACGCTGCGCCCCGAATTCCTTGACCACCCCGTCCAGGAAGGCGGCGTGGTCCGGCACGGCGAAACCCTGCTCCGGGCGTTTGTCGGTGGCGCCGAAGCCCGGCATATCGGGCGCCAGCACGGTCGCGAACTCGGCAACGGGTTCCAGCAGTGGCATCCAATCGGCCCCGGCGCCGGGATTGCCGTGGACGAACAGCACCGCGTCCGACGCTGGACCCGAGCCACCGGTGAGCACCTGTCCCCGGACGCCCGCGACGTCGACGGTGCGAGTGTGCAGCCCGGTCATCGCGGTGGGTTCCCGACGCTGTCGGCCATCCGGCGCCGGTAGTCGACCCGGGCCGACATATCGGCCGCGGCCATGATGGAGTCGGCGTTGATCAGCCGCTTGAGGCGGTCGCCGAGCGCCGGCGGGCTGCCGGCGATCAAGCGCGCCACGGGGCCCATCTCACGCGGTACGAATACCTCCTCGCGGCCCGTCCGTACGGCCCCGACAATGGCGTCGCCGACGGCGTCGGGACCGACGATGCGCACCCCGCGACCCTTGGCGAACCCCTTGATCATGTCGGTCCGGATCAGCCCGGGCATGACGATCGTGGTGCGGACCCCGGTGCCGCGGGTCTCGGCGCGGATGGCGCGGGTGAATCCGACCACGCCGTGCTTGGTGGCCGCATACGTCGCACCACCGGCGGTCGCGATCTGCCCGGCCGAGGACGCCACGTTGACGATGTGACCGTTGCCCCTGGGCAGGAACCGTTGCAGCGCAAGGCGAGTGCCCGTGAGCACCGCACCGAGGTTGATGTCGAGCAGGCGCTGGGTGTCGGCGGGATCCTCGTCGACGAACAGGCCGATGGGTGCGACGCCGGCATTGTTGATCAGGACGTCGAGGCGTCCCAGTTGGTCCTCCGCCCGGTCCAGGAAGGCGGCGAACGCGTCGGGGTCGCGTACGTCGAACGGGATGCCCAGCACTCCGTCACCGAGTTCGGCGGCGGTGCGGGCGACCTCGTCGGCGTCGATGTCGCCGATGGCGACCCGCATTCCCGATCGCAGGCACGCATGTGCGGTGGCCCGCCCGATCCCGCGGGCTCCACCGGTGATTGCGACGATATTTCCCACTGCTCCCACTCCGTCCATTCCGTTGCCGAGCGCTGCCTCTACGGTGCGGGCAGGAGGGGGGGAAATTCTTGACACTTGGAGACAAGTTCTTGGCAATCGAAGACATCGCGCTAATGTCAAAAATGACAAAACTGGGGCGTCGTCGGGGTCATACTGACCGCATGGTCTCGCTGATCGTCCACCTCGTCCTCGGGGTCGCCACCGTGTTCTGGCTGATCCGGTCCAACCCGCAGATCTTCTCGCGGGTGCCGGCTGGGCCGAGGTTGTCCGGGCTGGAAGTGGTCTTCTACGTGATCGGTGTCGCGTCGATCGTGCTGGGCTACTACTTCAACCACCAGTTCGTCGCGCAGTACGCGGTGCCCGGCGGCAACATGTTCTGGGGACCGGGCAGCTGGCAACAGTTCATCCAGTTGGGCTACACCAACCCCGCCGCGGCCTCGGCCAGCCAGGACTACACGATCATCAACGTGATCCTGTTGCCGCTCTTCACGATCGTCGACGGCATGCGGCGCGGCATCCGCCGGCCGTGGCTGTTCTTCGTCTCGAGCCTCTTCACCAGTTGCGCGTTCGCCTACGCGTTCTATTTCGCCACCGTCGAACGCCAGCACCGCCACCAGAAGGCGGCGGTGCTGAGCGGCGTCTGACCGACACCCAACCACGCCCAAACGTCCGTCTCGGCGCCGACACGGCGTGTCGGCGCCGAGACGGACGTTTGGGCGTATCTCAGGGCAGTGCGAGGCGGAAGACCTTGCGCACCACGCTGGCGAACTGCTTGGGCAGCGGGCCCGTGTTGTACGGGATGCCGTAGCGCTCGCAGATCTCCTTGACCTCCGTGGAGATCTCGGCGTACCGGTGCGCGGGGATGTCCGGGAACAGGTGGTGCTCGATCTGGAAGCTCAGGTTGCCACTGAGAATGTGGAACCACTTGCCGCCGGTCAGGTTCGCCGAGCCGAGGATCTGCCGGAAGTACCACTGCCCGCGGGTCTCGGCCTTGGTCTCCTCGACGGTGAATTCCTGGGTGCCCTCGGGGAAGTGGCCGCAGAAGATGATCATGTACGACCACACGTTGCGCGCCAGGTTGGCCGTCATGTTGCCGGCGAACACCAGCGGCGCGAACGGCCCGGCCAGCAGCGGAAAGGCCACGTAGTCCTTCATGGTCTGCTTCTTGGTCTTGGCCCAGATCTCGCGCAGCACGTCCTTCTTGTCGCGAATACTGATGTCTCCGGACGCGATCTTCTCGGATTCGAGCTCGTGCAGGGCCACGCCGTACTGGAACAGCACCATCAGCAGGAAGGCGTAGACGGGGTTGCCCAGGTAATAGGGCTTCCACTTCTGGTCCTTGCTCATCCGCAGGATGCCGTAGCCGATGTCGCGGTCCATGTCGACGATGTTGGTGTAGGTGTGGTGCATGTAGTTGTGCGTGTGCCGCCACTGGTTGGCCGGGCACGCGTTGTCCCACTCGAACACCTGGCCCTTGAGGTTCGGGTCGCCCATCCAGTCGTACTGACCGTGCATGACGTTGTGCCCGATCTCCATGTTGTCGATGATCTTGCTCAACGCCAGCATGGTGGTGCCGGCCAGCCAGAACGGCGGGAAGATGCTGCCGAACAGCAGTGCGCGACCGCCGATCTCGAGCCCGCGCTGGGCCTTGACCATGCCGCGGATGTAGTCGGCGTCGCGCTCGCCCAGATCGGCGATGACGCGCTCGCGGATGGCGTCGAGTTCGGCGCCGAAGGCATCGAGCTGCTCGGCGGTCATCCGCACGGTGCGCTCGCCGACCTTCTTCTCGACAGCGGGGCGTTCTTCGATCTCGGTGAAGTCGTATTCCAGAACAGTCATGAGAGTTGTCCTTTCGTTCTCAGAGGTCGATTTCGACGTCGCCGAGGGGCGCCGTCACGCAAATCTGGATGTCTTCGTCGTCGGCGGTCGAAACGGCACCGGTGACCAGGTTCTTGACCGCGCCGTGTGTCTTACGGCGGGTGCAGGTGTGGCAGATGCCCATCCGGCATCCGCTCTCGGGCGCGAGCCCGGCGGCCTCGGCCTGCTCGAGCAGTGGCCGGCCGTCGTCGACGACGTCGACGCCGGATTCGGCGAAAAGCACTCGGCCACCGGAGGATTCGTTGACGTCCAGTTGCGGTGGGGTGAAGCTCTCGCTCTGCGCCTGCGGGTGGACCGCGAGCACCGCGTCGGTCAGCGCGGTGGGCCCGCACACGTAGACGGCGTCGGGGTCGGCCTGCGCGGCGCGCAGGTGCTCGTCGCTCAGGTGGCCGTCGAGCTCCCCGTCGCCGGAGCGGGTGTAACCGTGCAGCACCCGGACACCGGGCATCCCGGCCAGTTCGCGGGCGTACGCCGCATCCTCGGGGGTGCGGGCGTAGTGCACGAAGGCGATGTCGGCGGTGCTGCCCTCGGCGCACAGGGTGCGCACCATCGACATCATCGGCGTGATGCCACTACCGCCGCTGACGAACAGGAACCGCTTCGCGTCCCGGTCGAGTTCGAAGGTGGCACCCGGTGCGCTGATGCCCAGCACCATGCCCGGGTGAGCGAAGTCGTTGAGGAAGGTCGAGACCCGCCCGCCGTCGTGGCGGCCGACGGTGAGCTCGATCAGATCCGAGCCCGCGGCGTTGGCCGGCGAGTAGGTACGGGTGTGCCGGCGGCCGTCGATCTCGACGCCGACATTGACGTGGCCGCCCGCCCGGAATTCAGAGAACAGGCGTGCACAATTGGCATTGGGTTGCAGGGTCAGCGTGACGCTGCGCGGGGTGGTCCGGCGGGCCGTGACGATGGTGGCACGCGCCTCCGTATCGGTCCAGGCACGGTCGACGAGCTCGGTATAGGCGTCGACACCGTGCAGTCCGGTCAGCACGCTCACCAGCGGTGACCGAAGAACGCGCCGGGCGAGGCCACGGGGCGATGTTTGAGTGAACATGTGTACACCATTACCCGCGCGGGGGCCGTCGTCAACGAATTCGAACCCAGATGTGGTACGTTTCACATTCAGTGAACAGTCGTACACCAAGTTCGAGGCCGCACCGCTCGGGCCGGTCCCGCTCGCGCGATTCGCGCCGGGATGCCGAGAGCCTGTCGCGCGTCGAACGCAAGGAAGCCACGCGGCGCGCGATCCTCGACGCCGCGCTGTCGCTGTTGGAGAGCGAGAGCTTCGCCGCGGTGAGCCTGCGCGAGGTCACCCGCGAGGCCGGCATCTCCCCCACCGCGTTCTACCGGCACTTCGACTCGATGGAGGCCCTCGGCCTTGTCCTGATCGACGAGTCGTTCCGCACCCTGCGCGACATGCTGCGCGGCGCACGCGCCGGCCAGCTGGACCCGACCCGGGTCATCGACTCATCGGTGGAGATCCTGATCGACGGGATCAACCAGCGCCGGGAGTACTGGCGGTTCGTCGCCCGCGAGCGCAACAGCGGCGTCGCCGTGCTGCGCTACGCCATCCGGACCGAGATCCGGCTGATCACCTCCGAGCTGGCGATCGACCTGGCCCGCTTCCCCGGCCTGCGGTCCTGGAGCGGCGAGGACCTCAACACGCTGGCGACGCTGATCGTGAATTCCATGATCTCGATCGCCGAGGCGCTCGATGACACCGACGAGCCGGCCGCGCTCGACGAGATCCGGCGTATCGCCGTCAAGCAGCTCAAGATGATCATCGTCGGTGTGGCCAATTGGCGGTCGCAGGACATCGAGCGACCCTCGTAGACATATGGCACGCAAAATCGACTTTCGCGTGCCATATCTCGACGGTCGCTCGGCAGCCGTCTCATCGAGTCGCGTGTTGTCGCTCAGAGGTGGGCACAGTGCTCCTGTTACAACACCCGCTCGCTGACGAACCGCCGTTGCGCGCCGCTCAGCGGATCGACGAACCACAGACTGTGCGCCAGCAGCCGCAATGGCTTCGAAAAGTCACCGGCGGCAACATCTCTCACCACGGGGTACAAGGGATCCCCCGAGATCGGCACACCCAGACCGCACATGTGCACCCGCAGCTGATGCGTCCGGCCGGTCCGCGGCGTCAGCCGGTAATGACCGTCGCCCAGCGGCTCCACGAGGGTCTCGGCATTCGGCTCGCCAGGTTCCACAACAGCCTGGAAGACCCCACGCCGCTTGACGATTCGGTTCCGCACCACCAGCGGCAACTCAACGGCCGGATCACCCTCAGCCACAGCGTGATACGTCTTCGATACCGCCCCCGCCGAGAACAGCGACTGGTACGCCCCGCGCACCTCACGACGCACGGTGAAGAGCAGCACCCCGGCCGTCAACCGATCCAGCCGATGAGCCGGGGAGAGCTCGGGCAGCCCCAGCGATCGACGCAACTGGACGACGGCCGTCTGCACCACGTGCGAACCCCGCGGCATGGTGGCCAGGAAATGCGGCTTGTCCACCACCACGATGTCGTCGTCGCGGTAGAGCACCGGGATGTCGAAAGGAACCGGTACCTCGACGGGCAGGTCCCGGTAGAAGAATACGTATGCGCCGGACGGTAGCGAGGTATCCGCAGTGACGACCGCGCCGCTGGCGCACACCACCTCTCCGGCAAGCACTTTCGCGCCGGATCCGAAGCGTCGTTCGAACTCCGCGAACACGTTGCCGCCCTGCAGCCGAAGCCGCGAGCGGCCGATGCCCTCGTAACCCGGCCGGCTCAATACCCGCTCAATTCAAGGGGACCGGTTCCAGGATCTCCGCACGCGCCTCGGGGGCGGCGGCCCGCAGCGCGTCGGCCGACTCGTCGTCGGGCTGGGTCTGCGAGAGCACCTCGGCCTCGACCCGCGCTACGTAGGTGGCGACCTCGCGGTCGACGTCCTCGCCGCTCCAACCCAGCACCGGCGCAACGACTTCGGCTACCTCCCGGGCGCAGTCGACACCGCGATGCGGGTACTCGATCGAGATCCGCATCCGCCGGGCCAGGACGTCCTCGAGGTGCAGCGCACCCTCGGCGGCCGCAGCGTATGCGGCCTCCACCTTCAGGTACACCGGCGCCTCGGTGATCGGATCCAGCAGCGAGGCATCATCGGCAGCCAGGGCCAGCACGTCGTCGATCAGCGAGCCGTACCGGTCCAGCAGATGGCGCACCCGATACGGATGCAGTCCGTGCCGTGCGCCGACCTGCTCGGTCTGGTTGATCAACGCGAAGTAGCCGTCGGCGCCGAGCAGCGGCACCTTCTCGGTGATCGACGGCGCCACCCGGGTCGGGATGAACTCGGCGGCCGCGTCCACGGCGTCGGCGCCCATCACCCGGTAGGTGGTGTACTTGCCGCCGGCGATGGCCACCAGGCCCGGCGCCGGTGAGGCCACCGCATGCTCGCGCGACAGCTTCGAGGTTTCCTCGCTCTCACCAGCCAGCAGCGGTCGCAGGCCTGCGTACACGCCGTCGATGTCATCATGCGTCAATTGCGTTGCCAGCACGGTGTTGACGTGGTCGAGGATGTAATCGATGTCGGCCTTGGTAGCCGCCGGGTGCGCGAGATCCAGGTTCCAGTCGGTGTCGGTGGTGCCGATGATCCAGTGCGTGCCCCACGGAATGACGAACAGCACCGACTTCTCGGTCCGCAGGATGATCGCGACCTCGCTGACAATCCGGTCCCGCGGGACCACGACGTGCACGCCCTTGGACGCCCGCACCCGGAACCGGCCGCGCTGCTTGGACAGCGCCTGGATCTCGTCGGTCCACACGCCCGTGGCGTTGATCACCACGTGCCCGCGCACCTCGGTGACCGCGCCGTTTTCGGAGTCGCGGACGCGCACCCCGACCACCCGGTCGCCCTCCCGCAGCAGCGAGACCACCTGCGTCGAGGTGCGCACCACCGCACCGTAGTGCGCCGCCGTGCGGGCCACCGTCATGGTGTGCCGGGCGTCGTCGACGACGGTGTCGTAGTAGCGGATGCCGCCGACCAGAGAGCTTCGTTTGAGCCCCGGGGCCAGCCGCAGGGCGCCCGCACGGGTCAGATGCTTTTGTGCCGGAACGGATTTCGCGCCGCCCAGCTGGTCGTAGAGGAAGATCCCGGCCGCGATGTAGGGCCGCTCCCACCACCGGTTGGTCAGCGGGAACAGGAACGGCAGCGGTTTGACCAGATGCGGCGCCAGCGTCGTCAGGGACAGTTCGCGTTCGTGCAGCGCCTCGCGCACCAGACCGAACTCGAGTTGTTCGAGGTAGCGCAGGCCGCCGTGGAACATCTTGCTGCTGCGACTCGAGGTCCCCGACGCGAAGTCGCGCGCCTCGACCAGGGCGACCTTGAGGCCGCGGGTGGCGGCATCCAGGGCGCTGCCCGCACCCACCACGCCGCCGCCGATGACGACGACGTCGAACTGCTCGGATCCCAGCCGGTCCCACGCGACCGCACGCTGGTCGGGGTTTATGGCTGAACCAGGATCCGCACCCGGGTTCGGATCGTCGGTCACTCGGCCTCCTTGTTACCCGTCAGTACGCGCTCCAGGTTACGTGGTGCGCCCATTTCTGGGCATGTCGGCGCTCCCGGTTACGATGCCCGCACGATCGGGGACGGGGGCTGATATGGCGAAGAGTTCGAACGACGGGTGCGGCGCGACTATCGGCCTGTTGTTTATTTTCGGCGCCATCGCTGCCATCCCGAAGCCGGTGTGGATCACGATCGGCGTCATCGTCGCGGTCGCGCTGGTGGTCTGGATCGTCAAGAAGGTGGCAGAGGAAGCCGAGAAGAGCCGTGTCGCGGCCGCAGCCGCCGAGAAGCGCGAGCGGGAAGAGGCGGCGCGGCGCCGACATCAACAGTTGGTCGACACGATGGGCATCGAGAATGCCGAGTGCCTCGAACGCGCGGAAGCCGCGGCCAGAGCGATCGCCACAACCGAGGCCGCGCGCGAGGGATGGCTCGGTGATATCGACTTCCGGCCCGACATCACCGCGATCACCGGCCAATTCCGCCGGGCCCACGAACTGCGCCAGGTGGCCAACCAACTGTCGGCCCTGGACAACGCCAGCACCGGCGACCGCAAGCTGCTGGCCGAGGCCAGAACCACGATCGCCAACCTGGAACGCGCCGCCCTCGAACGCGCCGAGTTGATCGCCAAGTGCCAGCGGGAAGCCGCGAATATCGACGCCTCGCTGCGCCAGGAACGCAAGGATGCCCGTACCGCGGAGCAGCGCGCCGAACTGCACGCCAAGTTGAGTGCCATGATCTACGGCATCGAGGCCACTCCGGGCGTCTCGCCGACGAGCCAAGCCGCGGACTCGGTGATGGCACGGGTGCAGGCGTACCGCGAGATCAAGGGCGCGATTCAGCTGATTCGGGACAGCGACCCGGGTCCCTGACTCAGTCCAGGTCGTCGTGCGCCATCAACCGGCGGGCGGCCTCCACGATCGACCCCGACAGCGACGGGTACACCGACAGCGTCTGCGCCAGGTCGGTCACCGAGATCCGGTTGTGCACCGCCAGCGCGATCGGCAGGATCAACTCGCTGGCGATCGGCGCCACCACCACCCCGCCGATCACCACCCCCGTCGCCGGGCGGCAGAAGATCTTGACGAACCCGTGCCGCAGCAACGACATCTTGGCCCGCGCGTTGGTGCTCAGCGGCAGCATCAGGGTCCGGGCCGCGACACTGCCGTCGTCGATCGCCCGCTGCGGGATGCCCACCGCGCCGATCTCCGGCCGGGTGAACGTCGCCGACGCCACCGTCCGCAGCCGGATAGGTGAAACCCCTTCTCCCAGTGCGTGATACATCGCGATACGGCCCTGCATCGCGGCCACCGACGCCAGCGGGAACAGCCCGGTGCAGTCGCCGGCGGCGTAGATGCCCGACGCCGGCGTCCGCGACACCCGGTCGACGGGGATATACCCGCCGGGCTTGAGCTCGACGCCGACCCGCTCGAGGCCCAGCCCCGCGGTGTTCGGGGTCGACCCGATGCACATCAGCGCGTGACTGCCCTCCACCCTGCGACCGTCGGCAAGTTGCACCCGCACGCCGTCGCCCCGCCGGACCACCGAATCGGCGCGGGCGTTCTTCACCACGGTGACACCGCGTTCGGCGAACACCTCCTCCAGCGCGGCGGCGGCGTCGCTGTCCTCGTGCGGCAGGATCTGGTCGCGGCTGGCCACCACGGTGCACGTCACGCCGAGTTCGGTGTAGGCGTTGCAGAACTCGGCGCCGGTCACCCCGGAGCCGACGATCACCAGGTGTTCGGGCAGCTCGGTCAGGTCGTAGAGCTGACGCCAGGTCAGGATCCTCTCGCCGTCGGGCACGGCGTTGGGCAGCACCCGCGGGCTGGCGCCGGTCGCGATGAGCACGACGTCGGCCTTCAGCACACCGCCGACGCGGCCGTCGGGCGTGGTGACCTTGATCCGGTGGTGTGCCATGCCCGTGACGTCGTCGACCAACTCGCCGCGGCCCCTGATGACGGTGATCCCCTGGTTGAGCAGCTGGGTGCCGATGTCGGCGGACTGCGAGGCCGCCAGCGTCTTGGCGCGGTTGTTGATCTGCGTCAGGCTGATCTTGGCGGCGTCGATGCCGATGTCGAAGCCCAGGCCCTCGGCCCGGCGCAGTTCCGTGCGCACCCCGGTGGACGCGATGAACGCCTTCGACGGCACGCAGTCGAACAGGACGCACGCGCCGCCGATGCCGTCACTGTCGACGACGGTGACCTGGACCTTGTCCCGCTCGTAGCCCGCGGCCACCAGCGCCGCCTCGTATCCGGCCGGGCCGCCGCCGATGATCACGATGCGCGTCGCCACGGGTTAGAACCTAGTCGCTGCCGGCGAACGCGCAGCCCGAGCGGGGTTTAAGCTCATCGGCGTGCCGCTCTACGCCGCCTACGGCTCCAACATGCATCCCGAGCAGATGCTGCAGCGCGCGCCGCATTCGCCGATGGCCGGAACCGGCTGGCTGCACGGCTGGCGACTGACCTTCGGCGGCGAGGACATCGGCTGGGAGGGCGCCCTGGCCACCGTGGTCGAGGAGCCCGACGCGCGCGTGTTCGTCGTGCTCTACGACGTCACCGCCGCCGATGAGCAACTGCTCGACCGGTGGGAGGGCTCCGACTTCGGGGTGCACAAGAAGATCAGGGTGCGCATCGACCGCGAATCCTCGGACACCACAACCGATCCCGTACTGGCGTGGCTGTATGTGGTGGACGCCTGGGAGGGCGGACTGCCGTCGGCCCGCTACCTGGGGGTGATGGCGGATGCCGCCGAGATCGCCGGCGCGCCCGGCGAGTACATCCGCGATCTGCAGACCCGGCCGGCGCGGAACATCGGCCCGGGGACCTGAGGCGGCACGCAGCATCGGCCGAGCACCGAGGCCGGCGGCTGGGCGGGCGCCGTCTTGCAGGCTAGAACCAGATCGACGTGAGGGCTGGGCATCAGGGCCGATACACGGGAAACCACAACCCTGACGTCGATATCGGCCAGACCGACATCAGGGCTGCCGCAGCGTCGGTCTCGGCCTGCCTGATACCGGGACCGCTGAGGCGTCCGTCTGCCAGATCGACACCAGGGTTGCCACGGCGTCGATCTCGGCGAGATCGACACGAGGGACGTGGAAATCCGCCGACAGCCGGTCAGGAAACAACCGTCAGGTCGATCTCGATCTAGGGCGTGTCTCCCTTATGGGGGCGGGTTTTGAGGTGATGCTGTCGGGGTGACGACGGCTTCGCGGTATCGGTTGTTCAATGACGCTCAGTGGGAGTTGATTTCGGGGTTGTTGCCCTCTAATGA
>WBZP01001061.1_pt1 | contig 35109 bp, 34 predicted proteins | sample 5204301 | NCBI WGS metagenome assembly WBZP01 (sample SAMN12412401, study PRJNA552823) | activated sludge metagenome | isolation source: activated sludge from nitrification reactor of wastewater treatment plant... | place: USA: Pennsylvania | collected 2017 | reverse complement strand
TCAGAAGCTGTGCACGATCGATCAAAAGATGCTCCGCATACGTCGCCGTACGCGTCGGTTGATGGTTGCGGAAGCCATCGGCCACTGGTTCCAGCACTGCGAAGGAATCGACATCGGTCTGTTCTTGCAGCGCATCCATTCGACCTGGCGCAAACGGAACCGTGACCGTCACGCCCGCGTTCTTTGCTGCTTGTTCCACCGCCGCGCAGCCACCGAGCACAATCAGATCCGCAATCGACACCTTCTTGCCGCTCGGCTGCGACTTCTCGAACTGCTGCTGAATCGATTCCAGCGTCTGAAGCACTTTCGCAAGCTTGGCGGGCTCGTTCACTGCCCAGTCTTTTTGCGGAGACAGTCGAATCCGGCTGCCGTTTGCGCCGCCTCGCTTGTCCGATCCACGGAACGTCGAAGCCGAAGCCCACGCCGTCGAAACCAGCTCGGCAATCGACAGCCCCGACGCAAGCAGCGTCGCTTTGAGCGCCGCGATGTCCGCTTCATCCATCAGCGGATGATTCACCGTCGGAATCGGGTCTTGCCAGATCAGCGTCTCGCTTGGAACCTCTGGACCCAGATAGCGAGCACGCGGACCCATGTCGCGATGCGTCAGCTTGAACCACGCGCGGGCAAACGCATCGGCGAACTGCTCGGGATGCTGCAAAAACCGTCGCGAGATCTGCTCGTACGCTGGATCAAAGCGCAGCGATAGATCCGTGGTCAGCATGGTCGGAACGCGCTTGTTCGACGGATCGTGTGCATCGGGAATCGACGCCTTGGCGCCCTTGGCCACCCACTGATGCGCACCGGCTGGGCTGCGGGATAGCTCCCACTCGTAGCCGAACAGGTTTTCAAAGAAGTTGTTGCTCCACTTCGTCGGAGTCGTCGTCCAGGTGACTTCCAATCCGCTCGAGATGGTGTCTTTTCCTTTGCCGGTTCCGAAGCTGCTCTTCCAGCCGAGTCCTTGCGCTTCGATGCTGGCTCCTTCTGGATCGGCACCGACGTGGCTGGCAGATCCTGCGCCGTGCGTCTTGCCAAAGGTGTGACCGCCCGCGATAAGCGCCACCGTTTCTTCATCGTTCATCGCCATGCGCGCAAAGGTTTCGCGAATGTCTCTGGCCGCAGCGACGGGATCGGGCTGTCCATCGGGCCCTTCGGGATTGACGTAGATAAGGCCCATCTGCACCGCCGCGAGCGGATTGTCCAGCGCACGATCCCCCGAATGGCGCTTCGCATCGAGCCACTTTGTCTCCGAGCCCCAGTACACGTCCTGATCCGGTTCCCACACGTCTTGCCGACCGCCACCGAAGCCGAAGGTCGCAAAGCCCATCGATTCCAGCGCGACATTGCCCGTCAGGATCATCAGATCCGCCCACGAGATCTTGCGTCCGTACTTTTGCTTGATCGGCCACAGCAGGCGACGCGCTTTGTCCAGGTTTACGTTGTCTGGCCACGATCCGAGCGGTGCAAAGCGCTGCTGACCTCTGCCGCCACCACCTCGACCATCGGCGACGCGATACGTTCCCGCGCTGTGCCACGCCATCCGAATGAACATCGGACCGTAGTGACCGAAGTCGGCGGGCCAAAAGTCCTGGGAATCGGTCATCAGCGCCGTCAGATCCTGCTTCAGCGCCGCCAGATCGAGCTGCTGAAACTCGCTGGCATAGTCGAAGTCTTCGCCCATCGGATTGGACTTCGCAGAGTGCTGATGCAAAAGCTCCAGCCGAAGCTGATTGGGCCAGAAGTCGCGGCTTTGGGCGGCTCCACTTGCGGTGTGATGAAAGGGACACTTGGACTTGGTGGTCGTCGTCATCGTCGTTCTCCTCGAACCGAAGTTCAGCGGTCTGTTTGAACGTCTGTTTGTTTCGCCTGAAGTAAGAATGCCTCCGCGCCGACTGATAGTTCCAAGACATTTTTGTGATAGCAGTAATAGGAAATGTCTATCATGCCGCTGGCTCCGCATCCGTTCACGCTGCGTCAGCTTCAGTACGCCGTGGCCGTGGCAGAGCTACTCAGCTTTCGCAAAGCCGCCGAGCGATGTTTTGTGTCGCAGCCGTCGCTGAGCGCGCAGCTTCAGCAGCTAGAAGACAGCCTGGGCGTTCGTCTGTTCGAGCGAAACCAGCGTCGGGTGCTGCTGACCACCGCTGGAAAAGATCTGGTCGAGCGTGCGCGACGGGTGCTGCGCGAGTCCGATGATCTGCTGGCTGCGGCCAAGCGGGCCGGTGATCCGCTGACGGGACTGCTGCGGATTGGCGTGATTCCGACGGTGTCTCCGTATCTGTTGCCGAGCGTGACCATCGCGCTGCGAGCGACCTTCGCGCGACTGACGACGGTCTGGGTGGAAGACAAGACAGCGACGCTGCTACGTGGGCTGGATCAAGGATCGCTCGACGCGGCGCTGCTGGCGCTGACGCCCGAGGTGGGCGAGGTCGAAAAGCAGACCGTGGCCGTCGATCCGTTTGTGCTCGCGACGGGTCCACAGGATCCGCTGGGTGCGCGCGGTGGCGATGTTCGTCCGTCGGAGCTTCGTGATGTACAGGTCTTGCTGCTGGATGACGGACACTGTTTTCGCGAGCAAGCGCTGGCGTTCTGTACGACCGCCAAAGCCACCGAGCTGGCCTTTCGCGCAACCAGTCTTCCGACGCTGGCTCAGATGGTCGCGGGCGGTGTTGGGGTGACGCTTTTGCCCCGCTTGGCGGTGGCGACAGAGGCTCCGCGCGCGCAGCTTCAGGTTCGTCCGTTTGCGCAGCCCGCGCCGCATCGAACCCTCGCGCTCGTCTGGCGCAGAGGCTCTCCGCTGGCGTCCGCACTGCGTCAGGTCGCGGCGACGATGCGGGATGCTTATCCCCAGGACGTGCAGCATCCGGCTGCGCAGCGCGCGCGAAGTCCGGCACGTACACGACGGTAGGTGGCGCAGGCTCTGCGACGGGGTAGGGCGTTCCGATCGGCTTGGTGGCCCAGTCTTTGCGCTTCTCGCGAAATGCCCCCGCGTGAGATACTGGCTCGTAGGCTGAGAAGGAGTGTTCCGTGTCTGACGCGACTTCTACTGTCCCTGAGCTGCCGCGTTTGCCCGGTGTGGATCTGTTCGATGACAGCCCTGTCGTGGTGTTCCGCTGGCAGGCTGCCGCAGGCTGGCCGGTGGTGTACGTCTCAAACAGCGTACGTCAGCTTGGCGTCGAGCCCGCGCAGCTGCTGTCTGGCGAGGTTCCTTATTCCTCGCTCGTGCATCCCGACGACCTCGCGCGCGTTGCCCAGGAAGTCGGCGATTTCACCGCTGCAGGCCGCACCAACTTCGAGCAGGACTACCGCTTGATCCTGCCCGGCGGTCGCATGATCTGGATCTACGACTACACGCGCGTGCTTCGTGATGCCAGTGGCAACGCAACCCACTACGACGGCTACATCTTCGACATCACGCAGCGCAAGAACGTCGAAGCCGCACTGCAAGTTCGGGTGCGCGAAAGCGAAGCGCAGCAGCAAGCGATTGCGTCGATGTCATCGCCGATCATCGAGGTCTGGGACGGTGTCCTGACCTTGCCGGTGATTGGCGTCATGAACTCGCATCGCGCGCAGCTGATGTCGCAGCAGCTTCTGGATCGAGTCATCCAGACGCGTAGCAGCGTCGTGGTGCTCGATCTAACCGGCATGGAGATCGTCGATACCCACACCACCAGTCACCTGCTGCGGATCGTTCAGGCGCTGCGGCTGCTTGGGACGCGCTGTGCGCTGTGCGGGATCTCTCCGCATTTGGCGCAGAGCATCGCGCACCTGGACATTTCGCTAGAAGGTGTGCCGACGGTATCGACGCTGAAAGCCGCGCTGCGCATGTTCATTACCGAGTCAGCGATCGAGAGCAGTCGATCACGCAGCAGCCTGCCGTTTTCGTCGCCACAGACCCAGCGCCGCAAGCCATGACAGCACCGACAAGATCACGCCGATGACAAACGATCGCGGTCGATAGTACGCGACGATCTGATGTTGTCCGACGGGAAGCTTCGACAGATCGAGCCCGAGCTGACCGTGCTCTTTGACGACCGACACCGTGCTGGGCGACGCCTTCCAGTGTTCATTCCAGTTCGAGTTGAGCAGCAGCTTGGCACCGGGATGATGTAGCTCGACGGTGATCTCGCGACGATTGGGCGTGTGCTGATAGCGCAGCACCTGACCGCTCGTCGATTCCGCAAACGCGTACTGCGGCACGTCGCCCAGGTTCAGCTTGTCGGCGCGCTGAAGCGGCGCTTCTTCGTCGCAGCCCATCACACCAAGCCCTTGCAGCTCCAGATCGCGCATTTGGCTCCAGTGTCCTTGGACGTGGAAAAACGGCACCGGACCGCGTGGGGTTGGAATGCCCACGGTGAAGACATCCTCGAAGCTGTGCGCAAAGAACAGCGACGCATCAAAGCCCGCCGCCGCGATCAGTGCCAGCCCAACGAGCCGCTGCGGCCAGCGTGTGCTCGACTGCGAAGCCAGCCACGACATCACGCGCTCGACGCCGAGCCCAGCCAGCAGCGACAGCCATAGCACCGCCAGCACCAAGTGCCGAGACGGAACCCGCAGATCGCGCAGCACCGGCAGCTTTTGCAAAAGCGACCACGGTGCGATGGGCGAAAAGTTTCCAAGCGACAGCAGGATCGACACGATCGTCAGCAGCCACAGCCGTCTGAGCAGCTTCGACTGATCGGAGAGCGCGCTCTTTCCGCGCAGCAAATAGACCGCGAGCGGCGTCATCAGCAGCGGAATCACCACCTGCGGCAGCCGTGCGGTGTATTCGTGCGACCAGTACTTTCTGCCGCTGAGCGGTCCGAAGTCGCGATACGCAAACAGATCGAACACCACTTGCTTGAGTAGCGTCACATCTGGCGTGCGACGAAACGGCGGTCGCGGATGATCCAGGATGAACTCCAGCGTCGGAAGCATGCGATACGCCGACAGACACAGCGCAAGAAGTCCCAGCGCCACGAGCAGTCCGTAGACGCGCAGTCCGTCGCGCAGTCGCGATCCGGTGTGCTGCTCGGATTCCATCGGCCACAGCACTTGCATCGTCGCCCACAAGATCAGCACTTCGCCCGCCATCGCTGGGGTAAACGTCCCGCCCAGGCTCGCAATCCAGCCCGCGACCGCACCGGCCCAGATCAAGTGACGCAGATCCTCCGTCGAGCGAATGAAAAAATAGAGCAGCAGCGGATACAGGAGCGCGCCCGCGAAGTTGATGTGACCGACCGCCAGGTGCAGCGCGTGATAGCCGGACAGCCCGAAGCTGAGCCCCGCGACAGTCGATCCCGTCCAGCCGATGTCGAGCCGTCGTGCGAGCAGCGCCATTCCGAAGATGCCGAGCGTCAGATAGACCAGCATCGACAGCTTGAAGCCGAGCGGCGTACCAAACAGCAGCACCAGCAAAAACGTCGGCGATCCTTCGAGAGACTGCGGATTGGCCAGCCCGACTTCTCCGCCGCACGAATACGGATTCCACAGCGGCAGCTCGCGATACCACAGCACGCTGCGACGAGCCATCTCGCTCATCGTCTCGAAGTAGCGCCAGTCATAGCGACTCGACCACGAATCACCGCTGCGGATCGTCGGCCACAGCGCAACCAGTGCAAAACACAGCGCCAGGCCCGCAATCAGCCAGTACGCCAGCCTGTGCGCTCGTCGGATTTCTTCTTGCGCAAACTCGGGTTCAGACGACAAATCGGGTTCCATGACCTCGGGTCGATTCCTACCACGGCAGCGGCTATGATGGTGCGGTCATGAGCCGCTCGCGCTTTGTGGAAAACCCGTTCTACATCCTCGGGGTTCGGCCAAGCTGCACCCGCGCCGAGATGGAGCGTGAAGGTCAGAAGCTGCTTGGCATGCTCGAGCTGGGTCTGCCCGTGGCCAAGAAGTACAAGACCCCGCTTGGCGACGCAGAGCGCACCCCTGAGATGGTTCGCCAAGCGATGGCCGAGCTGCGTGATCCAAACCGGCGGCTTCTTCACGAGCTGTGGGCGCAGCTTCCCGCCGAGCCACTTGCCGACGAGCCAGCCAGTGAGGTCCGTGATCCGAACCAGATCGGGCCGGGACCGTGGTCGGATGCTCCGTCGCTGCTTGGTCTGGGAGCCAAGAAGTGACGCTGTCGATTCTTTCGGTGCTGCTGCTGGTTGGCTGGCTGTTTCGCAAGTCCAGTCGGCAAGAACCCAGCCAAGAGCCGCCGCGAGAAGACCTGCGGTTTGCGGTTCGACTGCTTGCGTGGATGCTGTGGCTCGGCTGTCTAAGCCACGCCATCGTCAGGACGCTGGACGGAGGCTTTGGCTGGCTGTGGCTGCTCGTGCCGATTGCGCTGCTGTTTCCGCTGCTGCGTCCGCTGTTTTTGATTGATGATCTGCTGGTTCCGCGCGGGCTGGTGCGTCTGACCTATCGCGTAACGCTTGTGACGATGTGGCTTCACGCCGAGCGTCGTGGTCATGCGCTGCTCTACGCGTATCGTGCGCTGCTGCGAGCGCCTCGGCATCGTGATCTGCGGGGCGACGAAGCGTACCTAGAAGAGCGCGCCAAGAAGCTGAGCGGCGGTGCGGTGTCGCTGGTGGCTGCGGCGCTACAGCTGACGCTGCGGGAAGGTCTGACGGCGGCGCTGCCGCTCGTGCGCTGTCTGGATTCGCTCGATGATACGGTGAAGCCGCCGTGGGCAATGGCCGTTGCGCAGGAACTTCAGCTCGTCGAGATGATGCGGCTGGGCGACTGGTCCAAGGTCCGCGCGCTGACTCCGCAGTGTGAAGCGTCGTCGCTGATTGCCTTTGTGGATGCGTGCGCCAAGGTCTTTGTGCCGCAGCTGCCGGGTGAGGTCGATGCTGCCGTCGCACCGCCGTCTCGTGATAGGCTGTATTGGCTGTGGCTGAAGGTGCCGGAGAAGCAGCATCTGCTCTGGCTGCTCGACAAGGCCCAAGATTTTCAGCCGCAAGCCGTAGGAAGCGTCGTGCCGCCCGCAAGCGAACCGCAAGACCACAAGCCGAAGCTCGATGTCGCACTGGCTGCGCTTGGGAAGCTGTGGAAGATCGAGCCGCACTTGGTCGGCCCAGAGCACCTGCGCAAAGTCGGTCTGCTGTGGGATGCGGCGCTGACGGACAAAGACACCGAGCGGCTGGCGATGACGCGCGCGCTGACGCTGACGATTCCGGGCAGTGAGCACAAAGCGCTGGCATCGCTGCGATCGCAAGTGGTTGAGACGCTGCGCAGCTACTTGGGGGACGGTCAGATGCCGATCTCCAAGCTGTTTCCCGATGGAAAGATGCCAACCCAAGGCGTGCTCGTCGAAGCCGTGCTGGCGGTGCGTGCCAAGCTGCTGGAACAGTTTGAATCGGCGACGACGCAGCTCGAAGAGCGCACGACCGATCAGCGCTCGCTGCCGTGGCTGGACGAGTGGCGAGAGTGGGCTTCCATTCGGGATGCCTATCAGCGGATCGAAGACTTTGGCGGAGCAGAGGCGCGGCGGCTCGCGTGGACTTCGCTGCATCGTCAGGCCAACAACTGGGCGTGCTGGCTGTGGAATGCGCGCAGTGAAAAAGTGCTGGCCAACGCGGTGTTTCGCTTCCTGCTTCGTGAGTCGCTGGCGATTGGCGACGATCGAACCGCGCAGCTTGCCAAAAAGAACGTCGGCTCGGGGCTGTAATCGTCCGCGCCGGTGTCCGGCAGGATGCGAGCTGGTCGGGTCTTTGCGGATGGCCGAAGTCGGCCTACAGTGGCGCCGATGAAGGATCGCTTTGACACCAAGTGGCAAGCGCTCATCGATGCGCTGCGTCAGGACGGACAGTTTTCAGCGACGGAGACGCGACAGGCGGTGTTTGCGCAGCGCTGGGCGGAAGTGTCGGGGCCGGTTCGTTCGCTGCTCGAAAAGATCGCGGGTGATGCGTACAAAGTCACCGACGAAGATGTTGCGGCGATCGAAGCGAGCGAAGACGAGACCTTCGAGCTGATGGTCTGCACTGCCGCTGGGGTGGCGGATCGAACCTTGCGGGCTGGACTGCGGGCGCTCGATCGGGCTACGCCTTGCGAAGCAACTGCGTCAAACCCTGTTGTTCCCGAAAAGCCGAGGTAATCATCCGATGCGACTTGCGACGCTGGAGCGACCCAAAAAGCTGCTGGACCGCATCAAGCTGCGGCTGATTGGCCTGGTCTTGGGTCGGACGCCGCCGGATCCGGTGAAGCTGATCTTGTATCGTCGGGACTGGCTCGGAGGACGGTTTGTCGCGCTGCTGCAACAAGTGATGCGTGGTGCGTCTCCCTGGACCGTCGGAGAGCGAGAGCTGTTTGCCGCATTTACCGCCAAGCAGCTTCGGTGTGCGTATTGAACGCGTGATCACGACGCGGTCGCGTCGGCACTGATGGGAAAAGAGCTGGTTTTTGCGATCTTGAACGATCCGTGGTCGGCCCCGATTTCGGCGCGGCTTCGTGCGACGCTGCGCTTTTTGGACGTGCTCATTTCGCACCCGGAACAGCTTGGTCCGAGCGACGCCGACGCAGCGTATCAGGCCGGTGCCAGCGAAGAAGACCTGCGGGCTGCCGTTTCTGTCTGTGTGCTGTTTCAGCTGATGACGAGGCTGGCCGATGGACTGGACTATTCCACCGCTGGTCCCGACGGGAGCGCGTTTTTACTTCGACTCGGCTATCGCGTCTAGCTTGGCTTGTCCTCGCAGACCGACGAGCCGAAGCGCATCCGCCAGATCGCGCACGGCAATCAGCTTCGACAGATCGATCTCAATCGCAATCAGCGCTTTGGCGACGGCGGGTTTGACCCCAGCCAGGATGGTCTTGGCCCCGAGCAGTCCCGCCGCTTTCACCAGCCGGGTCAGAAACTGTGCGGTGCGTACATCGACGCTGCCAACGCCCGTGATATCGAGGATGACCAAGTGTGCGCGCTCGTTTTTGATTTCGTCGAGCACCTTCGGAACAATGATCGAGGTGCGGTCTTCGTCGAGCGTTCCGATGATTGGCACCATCAGCACACCGCTTCCGGCTCGCATCAGCGGCGCGGACAGCTCTTCGTTGAGCGCGCGCGACCGAATCAGCTCGTCATTTTGACTGCGAAGCTGGCTGACGGCTTGCTCTAGCTCGACGACTGCTTGGGCGCGCTGCTGCTCTCGGTTTTGTAGCTCTTCGTGCAGGATCAGAATGCCCGACAGAACCTCGATAAGCGGAGAGTCCTCTCCCAGCGCGCGAATGCCATCCAGCGACAGCGAGCAGCGTCCCGTAAAGACATCGGTCAGGTGGCCCACCACCACGCGGGTCCACTCTTCCAGCACCTGTCGCGACGCAGCGTCCTGCGGCAGGCTAGGCGTCTCCGACTTCACGTAGCGCCTCCTCTAGGGTCTTGTGCATCGTCACCGGCACCCTGACGGCAGCCAGCACGAACTTTACCGCCGCGTTGAGCAGGAAGTTTCGTCCCGTAAAGCACGCGCACCGCCGCATTTTCGGCAGCTGATCGAGCCCTTTGTACAGCGCGGTGCGGACTTCTTGCACCGGAGGATCGGCGTGGGTCAGATCCACAATCAAGTGAAACCAGTCGAGCGACTCGGTCAGACGGTGAATCTCATCCATCATCACGGAGACGGAAAAGGTGCTCTGAACGGGCATCTCTTGCCAAATCAGCGATGACTTGCCAATGCGACGGAGCCGCGCCCGGATGGCGGCGACTTCCTCTTGGGTGCTGGCGGGCCCGTAAGCCCTGCGCTCGATCTGGATTGGCATGGCGAACCTAGGTAAGAACTGGGAGCGTCTCAGTGTATCAGGCGGGAAGCCAGCCCTTCAAGCGGCGCAGTGGCCGCGATGTTGGCAGGTTACAGGACGCGCAGGAAGGCGAGCAGGTCGGTGCGCTCTCGTGGGGACAGACAGATCGGATACTTCTGTCCGTCGGCAGAGTTGCGGTAGTGATCACCCGTGAAGTGATCGATCACCGCTTCCAGCGTCGCTGCCGAGTTGTCGTGGAAGTACGGTCCCATCTGACTTACGCGTCGAAGCTGCGGCACCTTGAAGCGATGGAGGTCTTCGTAGCGACCCGTCGCCGATGCGGTGCCCGGATCAATCGTGACCGGATGCATCACCGTCGTGCCATCAAGCTTCGCCAGCGGCAGCACCACCGTCTGAAGCGAGCGCGACGCTTCGGGACACTGCGTGGTTCCGTCCGCGCACAGGAACGCTCGGAAGTCGAGCCCGTGGACATTGCGCTGCGACACCCCGACATCGAACGTACGCGCAATGCGTGGTGGGAAGCTGAGCGGCAGACCCGGCACATGGTCGATGTTGCCAAACACGTTGGGCGTGTTGTGGCAGCCCATGCACTGATCGGCGAACACCTTCTGTCCTCGGCGCTCGGAATCGGTGGTGGTCTTGACCGTGAAGAACGGGTCCAGCTTCAGCACCGTTTCCAGCGTGCACGCGGTCGATCCGGTGAGCCGCACGCAGTCCGAGATCTTGCACTTGGCCCCGACGGTGTTGCTGCACTGCGGGTTCGCCGTTGCGTCATGCGGCTTGAGCAGCGCCATCAGCTCCGGCGGATCAATCGTCGTCTCTTCAATAAACGCCGCGATGTTGCGCGGACGCTCCTCGAAGTCGGTCGGTCCCGCTGGATACACAGGGTTTGGCACGCGCAGCAGATCGTCAAAGCGCTCGTCGAAGTTTTGGGTGTGCGAAAAGATCGCGCCGCGAGTCGTTTCCACCACTTCGCGCATGCGCGCATCGTTGACAAAGCCAATCGTCAGCGCGGTGTTCACAAAGCGGACAACCTTGCGCCACTCGATGACCTGACGGAACGGATCGTTGAGCGGCAGGATCGGGTTAAACCGCCCCGGACGAATCAGCACCAGCCCGTGGTTGTCGAGGTTGGCGAGACCGTTTGGATGGTTGCCATCATCGGCAACGCGACCCGTGAAGAGCGGATCCGTGGTCGGAACCACCGACGACAGCGGGAACGTGTGCGGCAGACCCAGCTTGATGGCGTCCACCACTTGACCTTGCGTGTTGCGTAGATCCGGGCGGTGACAGGTCGAGCAGGTGCGACCGTTGCTGACGATGGTTCCGACGCCGATCATCTGGCTTGGGCCTTCAAACAGACCCAGCGTGTTTACGATCGAGTTGCCATCGGCGCTCAGTCCAAAGTTGAGCCGCCCGGTGTTGACTTCGGTCGCTGGCGTCGGACAGCTGGTGCCGCAGCTTACGTTGGCGTTGACGACGCGGCCCAGGAACTCGACCTGCTGGGTGTAGCGCACCGACAGATCGAACGCATCGCGCAAGACCTCATCGAAGCCGGAGTCGGCGTGAACCGTTAGCGCGCCTCCTAGCAGGAGACCGCCAACCACGAGACGGACAGTGTGTGCTTTACGAGCCTTCATGGAAGTCCACCTTTTCCGGTTAGTGCTGTCCCTGGCAGTAGAGCGGCGCCGTGACGTGCGGATGACTGACGAAGCCTCCACACTTGGGCACGGGCTGAATACCTGGACCGACATTCTGGATGATGGCAGGCAGTGAGCCGTGATATCCCCACGGCACGCCACCTTGCATGAGCGGTGCGTTGTTCAAGAACGCCAGGCCGCTATACACATAGGTAAAGTTGTTGTCGTCTCCGCCAAGCGGAACATCGGGACGTCCTTCTTCAATTGTCAGGTCGAAGAACAGACCCGCGCGCATCATTGCATTCCACGACAGACCTTCCGCTGCGGGACGGAACGGTGCCACATAGGGACGAAGCTGACCGAGTACCGGCTGCGTTGCTACGGCCCGACACAGGTTGTGCGGTAGGAAGCCAACTGGCGCATATGACCAGTAACCACCTTCGCCAGTGACTTTGTCATAGGGAACGGTCCACTCGCGTGATGCATTGCCATTTTCATCCGGGTAAAACAGCAATGAGCTGACAATCGACACAGTCGGGAACGGCACCGTGAACGTACCCGGTGGTGGACCCGCTGGAAAGTCAAACGAGCTGCCCTGAAGCTGTAGATTGGAACCGGAATAGTAGAACGAGGTCGAGCTTGAACCATAGGTCGTAGAAATGGTCCAAAGTCGATAGGCCGTTCCGTTGCTCGGATGTTCAGGGAAATCCTTCGGAGACTTGTGAAATTTGTTATACCACCAGTTGGCAGCAGGCGGCGCAATGTAGTGATTCGGCTGATTCTGATCCAGGATCTCAGGATCGCCGCCGTTGATGCGAGTAATTTGCGGATTACGCGGCGTTCCACGCAGCTTGACCACGTAATGGACTTCGTTTTTCGACTTGTCCCAATCAATGCGCACAGTGCCCTTCAGGTTTTCACAGTTTCCCGATGGCGGTGCTGGAACCCAGTCTTCGATGGCTGCGGCAGTGCCTCTCCACAAAGGCAAAAACAGCTGACCTTTGTCATCATTTCCCGTCCAGATCGGAGCCAGTACTTTGCAGTCCGCTTGATTCCAGTTTCCGACGCGCGCAGGTGAATTCAGATATGCATTGATGATTGGAAGATAATTGCTCTTATCGCTTCCATCGCATTTCTTCAGCCGACTGTCCTGTGAAAGCTCATCTTCAGGAATCGTGGCTTCAGTTTGGCAAGCAGCAAAGAACAATCCGATAGCAAGACACAGTCTTCGGTCCATTGGACATTCCCTCCGAAAAGTGCCGTCTTATTTGAGTCTAGGTGTGATTGACGCTTGGTCAAGTAGAAGTTTTTTGAACAAAATGTTGATGAAATCGTGAGTCTTTTCAATTGCTTAGCTTGTGTGATGAAAGTCACATAGCCGTGAGCTGTTTTGCTTGTGATCCTCATCACAAGAGCTATTGCTTATTCTTATTGGCAAATGAAAGCGCGGTTCTCAGACGGGACGGACAAGGTGGGCAGATGAAGTCCGGGGGCGTTCAGCGACGAGGTCGAACCAATAGATCGCTTTCAGGGTGCGCGAAGGGACACCTGTGATCCGGTGCTCTCCCGAGGGACGTTGCGTGGTGCGGCTGTGGGTGTCAGCGCGAAAGCAGGTCCGCGAGGTGCGCTTGCTCTTGCTTGGACAGCTCGTCGGTCGGGCTGCGGGCGTCGGCCAGCTGATGCAGCTTCTGGGCGCGAACCAGGCGATCCCGCGCGCGCTGGGTCTGACCACGGGCCCGCGCAAGCTCGGCCTCGGCGCGCAGGATCACGGCATACAGTCGAAGTCGCTCGGGCGTGCCCAGGATCATCGCGCAAGAGGCCACGTCCAGGCTGCCAAGGCGGGTCGCATCCAGCTTCAGGCTGGTCGCCGCGATCTGCTGTAGCTCGTCTTCGGCTTGCTGGTGCTGCTGATCGGACGAGAGCTTCAGCACGCGCTGGATGGCCTGCACGAGCTTCTGAAGCTGCTTCTTGAGAAAGTCTTTTTCGACCTCGCCACCCTCTTCGCGCTGACGAAACATGGGCACCTTCTTCGACGGCTTTCTGACCGTACCTGGCCCAAGCTAAGGCGCGCTGGGCTCCGCTGCCAGACCCAGCTCCGCGTGTCCGGTGCGTGCGTGCGCTGTCGAGTGGTTAGCGATTCGGTGCCGTCGCTGCGCCCGTTGTTCCAGTCGCTCCGGCAGCGCCCGCAGTGCCGGTTGTGCCCGTTGCGCCAGTCGTTCCGGCAGCGCCCGCTACACCGGTGCCACTCGACGGGGCTGGCTGGCTGGGCTGCGGCGCGGGCGTTCCTTCTCGCAGTCGCTTGTTGGTGGTATCGACGAAGGTGGAATAGATCTGGCTCAGCTTGTGCAGCCCTTCGCTTCCGCCCGCGATGAGTCCACCCGTCAGCAGCACATCGACCAGCTGAAACAAAAAGCGCTGGAGTTCGGCACTGTGCGTGGTGCCTTGAGGCAGCTCGACGAGCCCTTCCAGACAGCGCAGACCCGCCACGCTGACCAGCAGACCCGCCGCAAAGCCCGCGCGCATCGCAAACTTCTGCGTACCGATGCGATACGCCGCCCGCTGGAGGTTGAGCTTTCGCAGCTCGTCCGTCGCTGCCGCGTACTCTTTTTGATCCTGGCGCTCGGTCGCTTGCTTTTGGCGCTGCTCTTCAAACGACCAGTGTGCATCGAGCGTGATCTGCTCTGGATCGCGCCAGACCCCAACGAACACTTCCAGCGAGCGTTCCAAAAACAGCGACAGAATCACCGCCACCGCCAGAAACGACGTCGCGTGGGCAATCGCATCGGACTGTAGCTTCAGCGCCTGTGGACTCAGCTGAAACAGCAGGATGCTCGTCACAGAGACGATGCCCGTGAGCACGCCAAACGAGTGCCACGAGATCTTGGACGTCGATTCCTGATTCAGCGCGCGGTGCGAGTTTGCCCGGGAATCGGGCTCCGATGGAGGTGCGGAATCACTCGATCTTTTCGCCATCGTGGTGGGCTCCTTGCGTCTTCAGACTAGCAATCTTCCCTGACTTTTTGGGGCGCGTGTGCGTCGCGAAGTGCGCAGCATCAGCCTCGGCGCAGGTTGACAGCCTGGCGGCCCCCGTTTGTATAGTGTGCCTGTGTGGGTCAAGCTGGGTCTAGGAAGGCGGCGGTCATGAAGAGGCTCTGTTCTACGCTTTTGTCTGTGGCGCTGTGGGCAGGCTGCACGGCTTCGCTCAAGTCGGGTGCAGATCTGAAAGCGCTCAGCGCAGAAGAAGAGCAAGTCGTCGCCCAAGCGTCGCTGGAGCTAGGCTGTGATCGCGCGCAGCTTCAGGTGCAGAAGCTGTCAAACGATGGCGAGATGATGGGCGTCAAGAACCAGACCTTCAGCGTGCGCGGCTGCGGCAAGCTGGTGACGTACAAGACCTCGTGCGGCTGGGGTCAGTGCAGCGTGTTCAACCTGGCGCAGGTTCAGTCGGTGACACCGAAGCGAATGTAAGCGAGGCCCAGCCCGTGGCAGCCCGCGTCGCTAGTCGGGTGAGCAGGTTCCGCTATCGAACTGGAAAAAGCGCGCGTGAATCGGTGCGTACAGCGCATTGCCAGCCACGATTCCCAGCAGCGTCCACAGCGCCAGCCACTGACCATCACCAAGCTGTACGAGCGCAATCGAAGGACACGCTCCGCACACGGCCCAGCCAACGCCAAACAGCAGTCCACCCGCCAGCGTTCCTTTGTGAATCGGACGCGGTGCCCACTTGGGATGCTGAAGCTTGGCGATGATCGAAAAGCCGATGGCCAAGATGACGACCGCGAGTCCAAAGCCCAGCGTCAGTCGCAGGCTCGCAAAGGTGAACATCTTGTGGACTTCATCCCACGAGCCAAAGCCAATCCGGTGCAGACAGAATCCAAACAGCAGTCCAAGCGCTAGCGTTCCGATCGAGTCTTTCATCGCAGGGCTCCGAGAAGCAGCGATGTGACGATGCCTGCGCCGAAAAACGCGGCGGTGGCGAGCATGCTTCCGGGCTGAAAGCGACTGACTCCGCACAGGCCGTGTCCCGACGTGCAGCCGCCAGCCATGCGCGTTCCGAAGCCGACCAGCAGACCGCCTCCGAACAGGATGCTACCGAGCAGAATTTGACTGTGTCCAAAGGTCGCAAAGAACAGCGTGCGATCGGCGTGTCCTTGCGCCATGCGTGCAGACAGTGCGGCACCGAGCGCGATGGCCACAAAGAACAGGACGTGAACCGGCAGGCTCTGCTTTGAAGTGGGGGGACGCTGCGGCGCGGGCTGGGCTTGGGCGCGAAGCTCTGCATCCATCTGCGCGGCTTGTTCTTCGGTCAGTCCAAACTCTGCAATCGTGGCGGCGCGCAAGGCTTCCAGCATCTCTGCTTGGGACAGCTCGCTGTGGGAATCCGCCGATCGCTTCCAGTTCCTGATCGCATCGGTGAGCGCCGTAAAGCGACCAGAGACCGCGAACATCCGTCCGATGAGCAACCAGTGAAGCAGTGCAACTCCCGACAGAGCCAGCGCACAGAGCCAGAAGGGCCAGTACGTCATTTTGCGACCTTCTTAAGGAGCATTCCGTTCGGGAGTAGATTATCAGGAACCCAGGCCTCGCGCAGATTCCGCTGATAGCGTGCGCAGCGCGTAAAGTCACTGCAGCAGTAGTTTGTCTTCCATACAGCCAGCGTTCCCCCCATTGAAAACAGCGGAAACAACCGGCAGCTCGCTTCATGAGGACACTGCGGCATCTCTTCCCACCTACAGACCCACAGTCCAGTAGCCTGTACGATCGGATGATACAGCCTTGTCCTACGCTGTCACTGCAACTTTTTGTCTGCTCGACGGAAAATCAACCCGATCGGGATGGGATGTTTGGCCGCATTCGTTCCTACGTTGGGCGCAGTCTCTTCCAGAACAGCAGCTCTGTGATCTCTGTGCGTACGTAGTCCGGTAGGCGTCCTACTTGGCGGTAGCCGTGGCGATCGTAGAAGCGATGCGCGCTGTCATTGAAGTGGGATGCGAGCAGGAACAGATCGCGGCTGTGTGCGCGAACGTGATCTTCGACCGCAGCCAGGAGCTGCGCACCGATGCCTTGTCCAGTGTGCGTGTCTGCGACGGCAATCAGCTTCAGATAACCACCCAGGCTTCCGAACATTCCGCTGTATGTAAAGCGCGCAAGGCCCCACACCGGACGGACGGTCTGCAAGCCCAAACAGGAATGGGAATCGGAGTAGGAATCGGAGTAGGAATCGGAGTAGGAATCGGAATGGGAATCGGAATGGGAATCGCTGACAGCGACGAGCAGTGCTTCTCGGTGAGCCTGCGCAGGGGCTTGGGAATTGCTGAGCTGACACAGCTCCTCACCGAGCTTTTGCGGATCGGAACCATAGCGAGACAGCAGCGGACCTTGCGCAAGCGCTGTGGCGAGCGCGCGCAGTCCGTGATGATCGGAAGGCTGAGCGAAGCGCACCACCGTGCGAAGGCGGGCGGTCACCGGAGCGTGCTCCATGGGCGAATCCGAATCGAGCTGGGCTCTGTCGGACAGTAGTATTCGCAGATTCCGCAGCCAGTACAGAAGTCGGTGACGCTTGGCTTGCCTTGGGAATCGATCCGCAGCGCACCTTGGATCGGACAGCGATCCAGGCAGACCGAGCACTTGTCCCCGCGGTGCGGCAGACAACGCGCTGTGTCAATGGTCGCTTTGCCCATCTGCACTTCGGTTGGGCGACGCAGCGGGACCAGCGCTCCGCTGGGACAGACCGTGGTACAGAGCAGTCCTTCACACAGCACACACGGCGCTTGGCGGGCGACGATGTGCGGGGTTCCTTGCGCGGCTCCGTACTCGTCGGACAGCGGATGAATTGCTTGACGCGGACAGATGGCTTCGCAGCGACCACAGCGCAGACAGGAATCCGCCAGCTTTGCATCCGAGATGGCACCGGGTGGACGCAGCGGCGGCGGCGGACCTTTGGGACGTATCACCGTATCCGCTGATCGGCGGAAGATCGAAAACAGCTCGCGACGAGACAGCTTGTCGGCCATGACCTATCGCGTCATGAAGTCACCTTTTTGCGCGGCATGCAAGCGACAACCAGCAGCGACTGCGCGTGACCACTTCCGCACCGCTTGTAACCTTGTTAGTGTCCGCTCTTTCACTGTTTCTACGGGTAAGGAGAAGCCATCATGAGCCACCACCAGCACGGCACTGTATCGACGGGCGCGGACGGGAAGAAGCACCTCCAGGTCCTCCAGAACTTGGACTCGGCCACGGTTCGTCAGCTGCATCGCGAATACATGATGCCGTCGACGTTTCACTACTATCCAGAGTCGCTGGTGCTTCAGCGTGGCGAGGGCATGTTCCTGTTTGATGCGGAAGGACAGAAGTATCTGGACTTCTTTGGCGGCATCCTGACCGTCAGCCTGGGCCACTGTCATCCCGAAGTGGTGGGCGCGGTGCAGCAGCAGCTTGGGACGCTGGGTCATACCTCGACGCTGTATCAGAACGAGTGGATCGTTCGGCTGGCGCAGAAGATGGCCGAGATCACGCCAGGCAACATGCAGCAGTCGTTCTTTACCAACTCGGGAAGCGAAGCCGATGAGATGGCGGTGCTTTTGGCCAAGCTCTACACCGGCAAGCAAGAGATCATTGCGCTGCGTCACAGCTATTCAGGACGCGGCATGTACGCAATCAGTGCGATGGGACATGCATCGTGGCGTCCGATTCCTCCGGTGATGCCAGGAATCAGCTTGATGCCCGCGCCGTACTGTTATCGCTGTCCGTTTGGCCAGACCTATCCGTCCTGTGACATTCGCTGTGCCGATGATGTGAAGGAAGTCCTGGCCACGACGACAACCGGACAGCCTGCGGCGTTTATCGCAGAGCCGATTCTGGGAGTCGGTGGCTTTATCACTCCGCCGAAGGAGTACTTCCAAAAAGTGCTGGAGCCGATTCGCAAAGCGGGCGCGCTGTTCATCTGTGATGAAGTGCAGACTGGCTTTGGTCGCACCGGAACGTACTGGAACGGAATCGAGCACTTTGGCGTCCAGCCGGACATCATGACGTTTGCCAAAGGAATCGCTTCGGGCATGCCGATGGCGGCAACGATCACCAGCAAAGAGATCGCGGCGTCGTTTAAAGGACTGACGATCTCAACGTACGGTGGCAACCCGATCTCCTCGGTGGCGGCCCTGGCGACGATTCATGTCATGCAGCGGGAAGAGATTCCGCAGCGGGCGGCTCGGCTGGGGAATCGGCTGCGCCAGGGACTGCTTGCGCTACAGGACAAGCACGCGATCATCGGGGATGTACGTGGCATGGGACTGATGCAAGGGATTGAGCTGGTCGAAGATCGCAAGACCAAAGAGCCGTCGGCAAAGCGCGCAAACCAGATCATCGAAGTGCTGCGCAAGCGTCACTTCCTGATCGGCAAAGGAGGGCTCTACGGAAACACGCTGCGGATTGCGCCGCCGATGCTGGTGACAGAGTCGCAGATTGACGAAGCGCTGGCGCATCTGGACGCGGGACTCACGGAAGTCTCTGTCTCATAGCTTCGGGAAGGAGTCCCACCATGGCCGAGATCCACCATCCCGATGGACGCATCGAGCTTGATGAGGAAAACCTCCGAGCGCTGACCGATAGTCCGCTCTATAACCCCGACCTGGCGCCGGTGCCGATCGCGGAGCGTCAGTGGACGACGTACAACTTCGCAGCGCTGTGGATCTCGATGGCGCACTGCATTCCTACGTACATGCTGGCATCGGGTCTGATCGATGCCGGGATGTCGTGGGGGCAGGCGCTGTTTACGATCCTGCTCGGCAACGTGATTGTCCTGGTTCCGATCCTGCTAAACAGCCATCCGGGGACGCGCTACGGCATTCCGTTTCCGGTGCTGTTGCGCGCAAGCTACGGATCGTATGGCGCAAACCTTCCGGCGCTGATGCGCGCGCTGGTGGCCTGCGGCTGGTTCGGCATCAATGCCTGGATTGGCGGATCGGTGCTGCATACGTTCTTCGGATCGCTCAGCAGCAGCTGGCCGCACCTGCTCGGGAGCGCGCCGATAGGTGGCTATCTGCCGACGCAGTGGCTGTCGTTTTTGCTGTTTTGGGGACTGAACATCTTTGTGATCTTCCGAGGCATGGATCTGGTGCGGAAGCTGGAAAACTTCGCGGCGCCGTTTGTGCTGGTGATGGCGGGTGTGCTGCTCGTGTGGGCGGTGAAGAAAGCGAACGGGCTTGGGCCGATCATTGATCGCCCGGCGACGCTCACCGATGGCCAGTTTTGGAAGGTGTTCCCGGTGGCGCTGACCGGAATGGTGGGCTTTTGGGCGACGCTGTCGCTCAACATGCCGGACTTTACGCGCTACGGGAAGTCGCAGCGCGCGCAGATGATCGGGCAGACGGTGGCGCTGCCAACGACGATGTTTGGCTTTTCGGCGATGGCGGTGATCATCACGTCGGCGACCTCGGTGGTGTTTGGCAAAGCGATCTGGAAGCCAGAGCTGCTGATTGCTGAGCTGCACGATCCGCTGTGGGTCGGTCTGAGCGCGCTGACGCTGGTGATCGCGACGCTGGCGGTGAACATTGCTGCCAACGTGGTGTCGCCCGCGAACGACTTTGCCAACGCGTGGCCGAGGCACATCGACTTTCGACGCGGCGCGCTCATCACCGGGATTGTCGGCATCTTGTGCATGCCGTGGAAGCTGACAGAGGACTCGCACGCGTATCTGGTCGGCTGGCTGGTGCTGTATTCGGGCGGGCTCGGGGCGATTGCCGCGATCATGGTGCTCGACTACTGGGTGATTCGGAACAAGAACCTGAAGCTGTTCGATCTGTACGTGCCCGATGGCTGCTATCGCTATCGTCACGGCTGGAATCCGGCAGCAGTGGCGGCGACGGTGGTGGGCTGTGGGCTTTCGTGGGGCGGTCTGCTGTTTCCGTCGCTCAAAGGGCTGTACGACTTTGCGTGGTTTGTGGGCTTTGCGGGCGCGGGCGTCGTCTACTACGCGCTGATGCGCAAGGGCTAAGCGCTGCTGTGTGCTCGGTAAGGCTCACTACAAGGTAGGCAAGGGCCGACAAGTCGTGGTAATAGGCGGGTCGGCTTTTTTGACTGCGTAGCTCAGTTGGATAGAGCAACTGTTTCCTAAACAGTAGGTCGCGCGTTCGAACCGCGCCGCGGTCACCGAGGGGGATGTTCGGGGGTTTTTCGCGCCAGTGGGTGGGCGCTGCTGCTAAAATCTCCCGGCAGCTCTGCGTGGTGGGTGATGTACCTGCACGGGGGGCGCAACGGGAGAGGGTCGTCATCGTGAACATCTTGCGCTGTGAACACTGTGCCAGCACCGATCTGACGCGACTGTCTGACGGCGAGTATCGCTGCAACCACTGCAAAGCCAGCTTGCACATCACCGCGCCTGCGCCGGTGCGTCCAGCGGCAAAGCCGTCGCCTCCTTCCGCGCAGAGCACTGCCCGAACCGTTGCACTGGCGGTGCTGACGATCGGCGGTCTGGTTGCGCTGGTTACGCTGCGCGTCAAGCTGTCAGAGCAGCGTCGGCAAGCAGCTCGGTCGCGGATGATTCAGCGCAGCGTGGCGGCGAGCCTGGAGAAGCGGTTTGGAACCAGCTCGTCTTCGGGCCGGAGCGCAGGATCAGACAGCGAAGCACTGCCGAAAGCGTCGTCGCCGCAGGAGTTTGGCGGTGCCGAAGTGGAAGCGCCCAAAGTGGTCCGAGGCACCTTCGATCAGGCCACCGAGCTACCCGATCGCGTCGGCAACCTGTACATCGTCGGTCTGGTGAAGAACACCGGGGAAGCGCCGATTGATCATCCTCGGGTGGAAGCGACGCTGTGGGACGCACAGCATCACAAGCTGGCGGTGGGAATGGGCTTTACGTCCACCATGAACCTGCTGCCCGGTGAGGAGTTTCCAATCAAGCTCCTGGTGTCGCGTGCGCCGAAGTATGCGTCGGTCAGCTATCAGTTTGCGCCCAAGGCGATGACGTACGGCTCGCCGCAGCGCTTTGACCTGGCGGTCGAGTCGGCCAAGCTGGCTCCGACGTCGCTCGGTGGCTACAACCTGACCGGCAGGCTGCGCAACAAAGACAAGGCCGATGTGCAGCACGTTCGCGTCGTCGCGCTGCTGTTTGGGGCGGATCAAAAGATCGTCGGCATGCAAGACGGAATCTTGTCGCAGCAGACGCTGCCCGCCGGGGATGAGTGTCCGTTTTCGGTGAATGTGTTTTCGGTCGCGGCGACGCCCAAGACGTTCCGGGTCTACACCTCTGCGATGGCGGCTCGCTAGCCCATCGCCTGAATCAGCGCTGGCATCGTCTGTCCGCTCCCAGCATCCCAAAAGCGAAGTGGTTTCTATCGGTTGGCAAACGGTCTGTTGCAGCCCGGGCGGGACGCCTATTCTTCTAGTCGAGGGGCCCGAGCGAAGGGACGACGGGTCACGCGGGGGGATTTCGTTGCTGCATGAAGATCTGGCCGAGATTCAGTCGCTGGTGTCGGCGGCTCGATCGACGCAGGATGTCTTTCCGTCGCTTCTGCTGCGGGATCTGAGCGTCGATGAGCGGCTGCTGCTGATCGAAGAAGAGTACGTGGTGCTGGTGCGGCGGCTTCGGCCCGAGCGCTTTGGCTCAAACGTCTTGGCACAGAACAGCGCGCGGCACCTGCTGAGCAAGCTGTACGACTGGCATCAGCGCGCCGTGCGTGAGCTAGAGAGTCAGCGAGTAAGCCCGGAGCCTACCGAGTCGGAGCCGACGTCATCGCCTGCGCAGGTGGTGCGTCCGCCGCCTCGGCTGCGCAGTGTGCCGACGCCATCGCCGACGTCAGAGGTGGACTTTTCCATTACCACTCCGTCGGGGAGCTATCGGGTTCATCGCATCATGGCGCAGGGCGACGTGGCGATGCTCTATCGCGGGGTTGGGACGCAGGGACCGCACGAAGGACAGCCCGTGACGGTCAAGGTTGCGATGCAGCGCGAAGACAACGATCTGATGATGGAAGAGGCGCGGATCGTGCGCTCGCTGCAAGGCTGCGACGGTCCGCAGCGCAAGCACCTGCCGACGCTGGTTGATCAGTTCATGGCGCCGTCGGGACAAGCGGGCAGCATCTTTGCCTATCTGGACGGCTACGATCTGGACGCAGTGCGCGAGCGCTATCCGTCGGGACTGAGCGCTGAGCATGTGGCCTGGATTTTGGCGCGCGCACTGTCGGTGCTCGGCTTTGTGCATCAGCAAGGAATCATTCACGCCAACATCGAGCCCGCGCACCTGTTGGTCCGTCCCGAAGATCACAACGTCTTTCTGATCGACTGGACCTACGCAGTGGTGGCACCGGAACAGACGGGGCAGGGCTTTCGTGCGCACAATCCCGACTTCAGTCCGCCGGAAGTGATGGCACGCAAGCCGCCGCTGCCAGCGTCGGACTTGTACTCGCTCGGTAAGACGATGGTGTATCTGCTCGGTGGGGATGTTCGGCTCGGGACGATTCCGCCGCAGGTCGATGAGCGCTTTGCTCGCTTTGTGCAGTTTTTGACGCGCGACAGTCCTCGGCAGCGTGCGCAAGATGCGTGGGAAACGGCGGCGCAGCTTCAGACGCTCCGCACCGAGGTGTTTGGTCCGTCGCGCTTTCTGCCGCTGGAGATGGATGAACCGACTGGGCCGTGACGACGGCTTGGCGAGACGCTCGCACAGGGAGGACTTCGATGGGTGGTGGTTTTTACGATGAAGACGTTGCGCTCGATGCCAGAGCCAATCAGCGAGATGTGTTTACCTATCGTGGCTATGGCTCGGCTGCGGAAGCGTCGGCCCGTCGCGGAGTGCATCCCGAGCTCAATCCGCACGGCAAGATCCGTGAGTGCAAAAACGATACGCCCATCGTGGTGGCGATGGATGTGACCCGCTCTCGTGGCAACGACACCCGCATCATGTATGACAAGCTGCCGATGTTCATCGGACAGATCATCATGAAGAACTATGTCCCGGGGCCGGCGGTCAGCTTTGCGGCGATTGGTGATGCCAGCTCGGATCAGGCTCCGCTTCAAGTGGGACAGTTCGAAGCAGACAACCGTCTGGATGATGTGCTGTCGAAGATCTGGATCGAAGAAGGAGGCGGCGGAACCGGACAGGAATCGTACGAGCTGGCGGCGTATTTTTACGCGCGTCACTCTGTGCTCGACTGTCTGCAAGCAGGACGCAAAGGCTTCTTCTTCTTTTTGGGAGACGAAGGCTTTTATCCGAAGGTGAGCCGCGAGCAAGTTCGCCGTGTACTGGGACGTGAGGAGTCGCAAGATCTCGACGCGCGGACCATCTTTGCGGAGCTTGCGCAGAAGTATCACGTCTTTTTCATCTATCCGCAGAAGTCGATGGCAGAGCGCAGAAGTGACATCGATGCAGAGATCAAAAAGCGGGTGGAAGCAGCGGGCGGAATCTACGAAGGCGTGGATGTGCGCGCGAGCCTCATCTGGGACAACCGCAACGATCTCGATCTGCACATGATCACACCGTCGGGAGAGCACATCTTCTACGGACACAAACAGTCGATCTGTCGCGGAGAGCTGGATGTGGATCGCAATGTGCGCGGTGAGACCACCAAGCCGGTAGAAAACATTCGCTGGCGAAAAGGAACGGCGCCAAGTGGTTCCTATCGGCTGTTCGTGCAGAACGACCGCTTGTCCACATCGCTCGTCGCGTAGCCTGAGGTTGGGAACGTCCGTGGTCCCTTCCGTGTCCCAAGGCAGCGCCGCAGCGTACAAAGAACCGAATCGGACAGGGGAGGGGGTCCCTTTCCCGGCTCTGTTCACGCGTGCTGTAATCGATTGTTCATGGCCGGAATCGATCGTTTCCGACGGGAAATGGCATCTTGGGTGGGCTGGCACACGCGATGCATTTGGTCGGGTCAGAACGCAACGCAGACAACAGCGAAGCGGAAGGAATCACTCCATGTATACCCAGAACCTGATTGCAGCGGCTTCTCTGACTCTGGCGATGGCAGTAGCGACGGATGCATCGGCCAATCCGTGGCGCGGTGGAGCTGTCGCTCCGGTGGTGTATCGGGCTCCGGTGTATCGGGCTCCGGTTCCGGTGTATCGGGCTCCGGTTGTGATGCCCGCTCCGGTGGTGTACCAGACGCCGGTGGTGTATCAGACGCCGGTGGTGTATCAGACGCCAGTGGTATACCAGACGCCGGTGGTGTACCAGACTCCGGTTGCGTATCCGGCTCCGGTGTATGTGCCAGCGCGTCCGCTGATTCGCCCGGTGGTGTGGCATCGTCACGGGTTTTCGCGGTGGCACCACGGACACCGCTTCTAGCGTCGGACGAGGCTGATTCCTACTACGGCTTGAGTCCGAAGTACGCGAGCAGCTCCTGTTCATCGGACGAAGCGATTCGCTCGACCTTGTCTTCGCGGATGTGACGATGAAGCTGGAGCATTCCTACCTTGGTCTGGACCAAGGTTCCGATGCGATCGAAGCCACGCATCATGCGCGCACGAACTTGGGAAAACACCTCTTCAAAGGCCGGATCGTTCCGGCCAGGTGCGAGGCGCACATCCGATAACAGACAGCGTCCGCTGCGCCCAATCCGATCAAGCACTGCAATGATCGGATCGTACGCAAGCTGTACGATCTGTGGATCGGCAATGATCTTTGCGCTGCGCGTGACGCGGACCAGCTTGCCGTGATGCTCCAGACGTACGCTCAGATACTCATTCTGAAACAGGACTTCGTCGGCTGACATGATGACGGATGACCGTTTGAAGACTGTAGCACAACCGGCAGCTTGACGACGAGAGTTCGCAGCCAGACAGGTACGGAGCTGGCGCAGCGTGGGGTTGTGATTCCTACCTCATAGGCGCGCGCTGGGCGCGCTTCGGTGCGAGCGCCAACAAAGTGCAGCGGTTAGGTAAACACGTCGGAGACAAACCGTCCTTCGCGCTCTTGCGCATCGACAAAGTCCTTGGCTTCCGCATCGCTACAGTGGGTCGCTTCCTGATGAATCTGCGCGAGCGTCTGTCGTACAGCGGGGGCCATTTTTTGACCCTCTCCGCACAGAAACACGATCGCACCCTGCTGTAGCAGCGCTGTTACGCGCGCTCTTTCCTTCCACAGTCGATGCTGAACGAACTGGACATCACCGTCGGGCTGGAAGGTAAACGCGGGCAAGAGGGTGACGACTTCCTCTCGTTCCCACGCCATCAGCTCGTCTTTGTACAGGAAGTCCACATCAGGATGATCGCAGCCAAAGAACAGCAGCGCTTCGCCGGTCTGTTCGCCGCTCGCTTTGCGCAGTGCGCGCTCTTGCAAAAAGCCTCGGAACGGCGCAAGTCCTGTTCCTGCGCAGATCATCACCATCGGGGTCTGATTCGACGCAGGCGGATGAAACGGCGCATTGGGAGTCCGTACCGCCACCGCAACAGAGTCCCCCGGATTCAGTCTGGCCAGATAGCTGGAGCAGGTGCCTCGGAAGTGTCCGTTTCCTGACCACGCGGGCGCACGCAGCACCGCAACCGTCAGCGTACACTGCGATGGATCCACACGCGGAGAGGACGAGATCGAGTACTGACGAACGCGCATCGCAGGAAGCATCTCCAGAAACTCACCGAGCGATAGCTCGCACGAAGGATATCGTTCGATCAGATCGAGCACGCTGACGCGCTTTTCCAAGATCTCTGTTCGATACGCTTCGCTGTCCGCTGCCAGTGCCGCAAGGTGGACGCGATGTGGGGGACAGACATTGCGAGCGGCCAGTCTTTCCACGTCCTTTTTCGTCGCGGGTGCCGACAGCTCAACGTGACGTCCCAGCAGTTCCTGAATCGAGATCGGACGATCAGTCGGAAGCGATGCAGACATCGCACCACGGGTCGATTGCAGAACCACCGCTGCATCAGGACGAACAGAGAAGCGACGTGCGGCTCTTTCAATCAGCGCAGGATCATTTTCAGGAAGCACCGCAAGGTAGTCTCCCGCTGCATAGGTAACGCCAGCAGAGAGCGCAATCGTCAGGTGTCTCTTTGATCGTCCATACGGAGAGCTGAGATCGACCAGCTCGCGATTTTCGACGACAGTGGCCATTCCCAGTGCGTTTTGCTTGACCAGATCTGCGCTGGCAGAAGGAACCACTTGCACGCGATACAGCGGACCTACCTCGATCTGTTGGGAATCGACGCCCAGCGCGGTTCCGAGCGATTCCCACAGGGTTCCGTACCAGTGCTCAAAGTCACCGAAAAAGTCAGCGCGTGCATCGGCTTCACCGCGTGTAACCACTGCATTGGCTCCGGCTCTGGATAGGTTCTGATCGATGAGCTGCGGAACCGCTTGATAGGTGGTGGCCCAGTCGCGATTTCCACAGCCAAAGACTGCGTAACGGACTCCCAGCAGAGATGCGGCTGGCACGGCTTGCAGCCACAGACAGAACTTGCGTGCATTGTCCGGTGGCTGACCATTGTAGGAAGACGTCACAATCAGGACCACGCCTTCTTTGGGAAGCTTTCCTGCGTAGTCATCCAGCGGCGCAACTTTGGTGGTATATCCGCGTGCATTTCCGTCGCTGGCGATCCTTCGTGCAAACGCTTCAGAGGCTCCTGAGTTTGATCCGTACAGAAGCAGCAGCGGAACGCCATGCGCGCTGGCGGGCTCTGGCGAAGACGAGGTCTGCACAGGACGCGACACCGGACGACTGGCCAGCGGTCGCGCAACATGCTTGCGAACACGCGCACGAATCGTCAGTCCTTCTGGCTTGAGCGTGAGCGATTCCTTGATCTTGAGCTGATAGGAACTCGGCTGCCAGATCTCAAAGCGCTGAAGCACAGAGGCCAGGACCAGCGTCGATTCCTGAAGCGAAAATGCGCGTCCAATGCACGAGCGCTGACCGTTGCCAAACGGCATCCACGCTTTGGCAGGAATCTTGTCGATCGCATCCGGTGCAAAGCGATCTGGATCGAAGCGCTCTGGCTGCTTCCAGACTTCTGGATCGCGATGCAGAGACGGAAGAAGCACGATGCAGATGTCTCCCTTGCGCAGCGGATAACGTCCGTGAAGCAGTGTGTCCACTTTGGGAGTCACCGTAAACGCCGGAGCGGTTGGATACAGTCGCAGCGTCTCACGCAGGATCTGATCGATGAAGACAAGCTGTGCGATGTGTTCGTAGCGCGCAGGTCCATCTCCGAGCACGCGATCGACTTCCGCTTGCGCACGCGCCATCACATCCGGGTTCTGAAGCAGCAGATAGGTCGCAAACGAAAGGAGTCCGCTTGTTGTCTCATGTCCCGCGATCAGGAACGTCACAAGCTGGTTGCGAATGTTGTCATCATCCAGCGTCTCTCCGGTCAGGGGATCTCTGGCGTTGAGCATCCGCGACAGCAGATCCGTGGGCGTCTCTTCCTTCGCGAGCTTGCGACGCTTTTTGATAAGCTCTGCTGTGACGCTGTGCAGGTACTCAATGTCTGATTCGTACTGCCGGGTCGTGGACAGCATCAGGCGATTTTGGATCGGCAATCGACGACTGCGACGTCCCGCTTCACGCAGTGCGCGCACCATCGAATCCACAAACGGATGCATCTCGTTTTGGTAGTAGGAATTGAAGCGATAGCCGAAGCCACACAGCGCGATCGTATCGAGTGTGAGCCTCGTCATGTTGTCGGACACATCCAGCGAGACTTCGGGTCCGAGTCGTTCCCACTTGGTCAGCATCTGATCTGCGATGTCGACCATGTCATCGAAGTAGTCGCGCATCGCGCTGGGACTAAACGCAGGCATCAGCAGACGGTGTGCTTTGCCCCAGTTTGGCTCGTCGTTGCGCGCGGTAAACAGTCCGTCTCCACCCAAATCACGCAGGACATCCAGCGCTCCTTTGGTGGTCTTTTCAAAGCGCGACTCATCACAGACTTCGGCCACCAAGGAATGACCACTCAGCGCGAGCAGAGAGTGTTTCGGAAACGTCAGGCGAAAGATCGGACCCAGCTCCTGCGCGAGTCGCATCATGCTCTGGAGCGGAACCTCTGGATCGATATCGGGTGCATTGCCAATGATCAGACGAACAGGAGGCTGCGGAATGCTCGCCACTTCAGCGCGCTTGCTCATGATGGGCTCCTTCGGACCGCGCAGACGTACTTGATCGTGATGCTTCCCCCGAAGTCACGATCTTGCTGCTTGGGAATTGCTTATGAATCTAGGAGCCGTCGTGCGATGCTTCCACTGAATACATCGCATAACTTGCTATGAAGGACATTCATCGCACACCCAAGCTGACTCAGCTCGATCTGAACCTGCTGCACCTCTTCGACGTGGTGTATCGCGAGCGAAGTCTCAGTCGAGCCGCTCCGCTTCTATCGCTGACGCAGCCTGCGGTCAGTCACGCGATGGCGCGCCTGCGTGAGCAGCTTGATGATCCGCTGTTTGTTCCGCATGGTCGTGGTGTGGCGCCGACTCCGCTGGCAGATCGACTGGCTCCTTCGGTGCGCGCGGCGCTGTCGATGCTAGAGGAGTCGATCTCTCACCTGCGCGAGTTTGATCCTGCGCGCGATGTGCAGCGGCTGACGATCGCGATGCATGACGAGCTAGAGGTTCTGTTTCTGCCGCGCGCGGCGGAGCGCTTTCGATCCGTGGCTCCGCAGATCCGAATGTCCAGCCGTACCCTCGACAGAGTCCGCACAAGGAGCGAGCTGGCCCAAGGTACGCTCGATCTGGTGCTCGACATTGCGCAGCCACCGGAAGCAGAGATCCAAAGTGAGCTGCTGATCGCGGCGTCATGGTGTGTGCTGGCCGCCAAGACACGCAGAAAGATCGACTTTGCCGCGTATCTGGCTGCACGACATGCAGCGGTGCTTCCGCACATTGTTCCGCGCTCCATTGAAGATCTGTCGTTGGTTGAGCAGGGCTACCATCGCCAGGTCGATTTGTACTGTCAGCGCTTTGAGACAGCCGCGCGAATTGTCGCAAGCTCTGATCTGCTGCTGACGCTGCCGCGTCCCTATGCAGAGCTGCTGGCCACGACGATTCCGGTGCGGATTGTGGACCTTGCACTGCCGATTCCTAGCACCGCTGCGCATATGTACTGGCACAAGCGTCGCGATGCAGATCCCGTGCTGTCTTGGCTGCGTGAACAGGTTCGGAACATCTTTGTGGAAGCACGAAGTACGACTCCGCTGTAAGGTCGCCGCGACTTTTGTCCCCAACAGGTAGACGAAAGGAATCAGCCGATGAACCACAAGCGGTCAATATTAGGAGTATTCTGCGTCTCTTTTTTGCTGGGCTGTGGTGCCGACGGTGGCGTGGGAACTCCGAGTGATCCCGTGATCTGGAAGTCCTGTACGCTGATCGGCTGCGAAGACTCGGCGTCGCTCGATCAGACCTTTTCTGCGGGAACTGCGGATCTGCAAAAGCTAGAGCTTCTGATCTGTCGCAAGGATCAGTGCGAGACGCTTGCGGTCAAGTGGTCTGCTGCGCAGCCCAATCAGTATGACTGTCGCGGGCCTGGACGGCGTCACTGCTTCCTGGCCCAAAAGAAGGACGGCACGCTGTGGCTGCTGATGGACTTTGTGGCGCCTCCCGGTGAAGATTTGGCGCGATACTTTCAAGACGGAGATCGCTACCGCGTGCGTGTGCAAGAGCCCGGACAGACTCCGCTCTTTGCGCTGGATCAGTCGGTGAAGTATCACTGGTTTTATCCAAATGGACCCGACTGTGATCCTGGCTGTAGAGGCGCGCTTCTTACGCCTTCGATCGAAACAGCACGCGGTCCAGCTCTGCGTCCAAAAAGTCAGGATCCAAGTGGCTGTAGATCATCGTGATCTTGATGTCGCTGTGTCCCAGGATCTGTGACAGCGCGAGCAGGTTGCCTCCCGACATGATGTAGTGCGACGCATAGGTGTGACGCAACAGATGCCAAGGCTGCGAGACCTTGCGCATTCCCACGTCCTTCATCAGCTTGGGCAGACCGAGCATTGCATCACTGGTTGCGACCTTGGTGTGGGTATGTCCGATCGGAAACAGCAGCTGAGATCCCGTCGCAGACGAACGATTGCGGGGCTGAAAGTCTGGCTGCTGCGAAGTGAAGTCCAGCCAGTCCGACAGGATCGGACAGAGTGCGGTCGGAATGCGCAGGTGCCGGGTCTTTCCGCTCTTGGTGGTGCCGTTGTAGCTGCGCGCAATCGTCAGTCTTCGCGACGTCAGATCGATGTCTTGCCTGCGCAGACCCAGAAGCTCACCTTTGCGGATTCCGGTATGCAGAGCCAGACAGATCGCTACATACAGCAGTCGTCCGTGCAGCGTCTCTGCTCGCTGCCTGGCTCCGTGTAGGAGCGTGTCCACTTCCTGCGCTGACAGAAAATCGAGCGAGCTTGTGGTGCTGGGACGCTCGACACCACGACACGGATTGTGTAGAGCCAGACCTCTCTGTACGGCCCAAGAAAACATCGTGCTCAGCGTCGATAAGACGTTCTTCGTTGTCCCGCGTGACAGCGTCTGCTGGAGCCTGTCTCGCAGCGCGCTGATGTCGTGTGCGGTTACTTGCTGGACAGGCCGTGTTCCCAGCGTGGGAATCGCATGACGCAGCACCGACTTGGCTTGAATCCGGTAGCGCGTAAGGTCTTTGATCTTGGGCCGATTGTAGTCGGTTAGGAATCGCTCGATCAGGACTTCTACCGTCGGATTTTCTTGTCTGTTTCGATCGGGAAGTCCTGCTTCACCGCGCGCGATCCGCGCTTCGATCTCTTGAAGCATCCGTTTGGCATCCGCATAGCTTGGCTGATGACTGGCAAGCTGACGACGACGACCGTGATCATAGAAGCGCAGGTAGTAGCCGATGAAGCGGCTTCCCTTTGTACGACGGATGACTTCTCCCACAGGCGGCCCCCTTTCATCATCGTATCACGCGCGAAGGGTCCTTTGGTGGTCCCACGTTACAGATGCCGTTTCCGTCGAAGAACCGAGCGTTTGCTCCGATCCGCTGCGTAGTGATTCCTTGCAAGTCTGTGAAAGGAAACAGAAACTGCACAAGACACGGCTGTTCGTGCAGAACTACCGCTTTCATGAAAGCGATCGCGCGCCGACTCCGTACCGGATCGAGCTAGAAGTGAACGGTCAGATTCAGCACTTTTCCGGCGTGATCTCGGGCAAAGGGGAAACGGGTCCGAACAGCGACATTCAGATCGCAGAGTTTGTCTACGATCCCAGCGAGCGTCCGGGTGAGTCTCGACAGAGCGCGAGTGAAAATCCGCTCTACGCGAACTACCAAGACGACGTGATTATTAGGCAGTGGGCAGGCATCATATCGCCCGAGCACATCTTGCGAATCGAAGATCCAAAGTCGATCATTGATGTGATGCTGGGTGCGCTGGCGCTGGTGGGTGGACAGCGCAGCCTCGACGGATACCTTCACGACATGAGAGAGCGCGGACAGCAAGATCTGCGTCAAGATCAAGCCCTCTCTACGCTGGGACAGCTCGCCAGCTCGCTCAGCATGGCGCGCTCGCAGGTGTCCGGTCGCATTCCTCTTGTGCCGCAGCCCGGCTCTACCACCAGCCGATCGCGTCGCTTCTGATCGTCGCTGCCGCTGGCTTGCGGACTGCGGTTTCACAGACTCTGGAAAAACGTGTTGGGCTGCGTGCGGTTGGCGCAGCGTGTTGGGCAGAACCGCTGTGGCCGATCGGAGGATCCACGAGCTCTGTCCGAAACAGACGGCAGAGCGCGGACGCAGTTTGTGGTAGTGTCGCGTCGTCCCTGCACGACGATCTTGGTTGAGAAAGGACTCAGAATCCTATGAACGTTCCGTCTAGTCTACAAAGCTGGGTTGACGAAGTCGCCCGGTACACCAAGCCGGATCGCGTCGTTTACTGCGACGGATCTGAAGAAGAAAACGCGCGTCTGCTTTCGGAAATGACCCAGAGCGGAGTGCTTCATCCCCTGCGCAGTGATACCTATCCGGGCTGTTATCTGCATCGCTCGCATCCAAGTGATGTGGCGCGCACCGAACACCTGACGTTTATTTGTGCGGACTCGGCAGAAGAAGTCGGTCCGACCAACAACTGGATGTCGCACGAAGAGGCGATGCGCCGCGTGTGGCCTCTGTTCGATTCCTGTATGTCAGGCCGGACCCTGTACGTGATTCCGTACTTGATGGGTCCGGTCGGCTCGCCGATGAGCAAGATGGGCGTCGAGATCACCGACAGCCCGTACGTCGTCGTCAACATGCGAATCATGACGCGCATGGGCCAAGTGGCGCTCGATCACCTCGCGAAGTTTGGCGGCGGCTTTGTCAAAGGACTGCACTCGCTGGGGGATCTGTCGCCGGATCGCCGGTTTATCTGTCACTTTCCCAAGCAGCGAGAGATCTGGAGCATCGGCTCGGGCTACGGCGGCAACGCGCTGCTCGGCAAGAAGTGCTTTGCGCTGCGACTGGCCAGTGCGATGGGTCGCGAAGAAGGCTGGCTGGCTGAGCACATGCTGATCCTCGGTGTCGAGGACAAGCGCGGTCAGACGACCTACATCGCGGCAGCGTTCCCGTCGGCCTGCGGCAAGACCAACCTGGCGATGATGGTTCCCGAGCTGGGCGACGAGTTCAAAGTCACCACCGTCGGCGACGACATCTGCTGGATGCACTTTGGCCCGGACGGCAGGCTGTGGGCGATCAATCCCGAAGCGGGCTTTTTCGGCGTCGCTCCGGGGACGGGCAAGCGGACGAACTCGAACGCGCTCGCGTCGCTGCGCAAGAACAGCATCTTTACCAACGTCGCGCTGACGCCCGATAACGAGCCGTGGTGGGAAGGGCTGACGCCGCAGCCACCAGCGGGACTTATCGACTGGCAAGGTCGTCCGTTTGACCCGGCGAGCGGTGAAAAGGCTGCGCATCCGAACTCGCGCTTTACCGCGCCCGCCAAGCAGTGTCCGAGCGCTTCTCCGATGATGGATGCACCGCAAGGTGTGCCGATCTCGGCGATTGTGTTCGGCGGACGACGCGCGAAGCTGGCTCCTTTGGTGATGGAAGCGCGCTCGTGGCAGCACGGCGTGTATTTGGGCGCGACGATGGCGTCGGAAACCACCGCTGCTGCCGTCGGTCAGGTTGGCGTCGTGCGCAACGATCCGCTCGCGATGCTTCCGTTCTGTGGCTACAACATGGGCGACTACTTCGCGCACTGGCTGCAAATGGGCGAGCGTACGACGACGGACAAGCTGCCCAAGCTGTTCCAAGTGAACTGGTTCCGCACCGGCGACGACGGCAAGTTCCTGTGGCCCGGCTACGGTGACAACATTCGCGTGCTCAAGTGGATCATCGAGCGCGTGCGCGGCGAGGGCTCGGCGGTGGACAGCCCGGTGGGACTGCTGCCGTCGCCAAGCGCCATTGATACAAGCGGCCTGTCGCTGCCAGCGGGCGCGATGGATCAGCTTCTGTCGGTGGATGTCACGGCGTGGCGACAGGAAACCGAGCGCAATGCGCAGTTTTTGGCCAAGTTCGGTCGCCACATGCCCAAGGCACTTCTCGACGAGCATCAGCAGCTGAGCGAGCGCTTGGCGGCCTCGGGCTCGTAACGTCATCGACCTTCACTCACCACGGATCTGACGCGCTGGATGTCTCTGCTTCGGCTCTCTTCCCAACTGATTGCACTGACGCTGACCGTGTGGCTTGGGCCCGCGTGGGCCGCGCCGCTGCGAGCCATCGTTCACTTTCAAGGCCAGGCCGCGCCGCAGCGTCCGCTTGGCTTTTGGCTGCGACAAAATGGAATGTTGCCGATTGCTCCGCCGTCGCCGGATCCGCGTCGTGAAGCGGTGCTGGAAGTGATCGCGCTGCAAAAGCAGCCAGCGACGGTTGCTCCGCAGCCAAAGACACAGCGGGTGCGCATCGTCGGGGGACGGCTGCTGCCTCGGCTGTCGCTGCTGGCGCAAGGTGGCGAGCTGACGCTCTCGAACGAAACCGATCGATCTGTGACGGTGGAGCTTCTGCCCGCGCAGGCGGGACGGACTTCGCTGCTGGTTTCGCCGTCGTCGCAGACCAAGCTGAGCGTGTCCGGCGAGGAGCTGACGCTGCTGATTGCTGGGCCACCCAAAGCGCAGGCGACGGTGATTGTGCCCTCGTTCATCGCGACGCAGCTGAGCATCAGCGAGTCGGGCAAGGTCGCGGTGGCGACGGTCGATGTTCCGCCGGGACGCTATTCGGTGCGCTTGCGGCTGCCAGCGGGCGCGTCGTGGCAAGAAGAAGTGGTGGTCGGCAGCGACGGGGCAGAGCTACCGCTGCACGTTCAGCTCGGAGAGGATCGCTAGCCGATGGGATGGACCAAGCTGTGGCTGCTCAAGCTGTCGCTGCTCGGGAGCGCGCTCTTTGTGTGCGTCGGGATCTTGCTTCGTGAGCCCGTTTCTCCGTCGCAGAGCGGGCCGCTTAAGGAACAGACGCAGCAGGTGGTCGAGCTGTCGCTCAAGCTCTCGGCGGAGCAGCTGATCGAACAGGCGACGCTGCTGGCGAGTGATTCGCAGCTGGTGACGGCGTTGGATGAGCGCGAGCGAGGTCTGGCCGAGCCTGAGCTGCTTCGTCAGTCGGTCATCAAGCGGCTGCGCAAGCTGCTTGGGCCCGCGACGGAAGGTCTTGCGCAGTGGGCGATGCTCATCGATCAAGAAGGCGTGGTGGTGACGCGCGTCGGTCTGTCGGAAACGCGGCACGGAGACTCGCTCATCGGCTGGCCACTGCTGCAGCTGGGGCTGCGCGGCTATCGGCTGGACGATCTATATGAAGAAGACGGCCAGGTCTTCGAGGTCGCGGTTGCGCCGCTTTCGACGCTGAGTCATCAGCGCTACGCCGGGGCGGTGGTG